>JAEEGF012458070.1_pt1 | contig 36682 bp, 27 predicted proteins | sample 9134171 | NCBI WGS metagenome assembly JAEEGF01 (sample SAMN16246542, study PRJNA631951) | gut metagenome | biome: gut microbiome; feature: rumen; material: AP-attached | host: Bos | place: Iran: Karaj | collected 2018-10 | reverse complement strand
GGCGGTGCCCTCGGAGTTCAACTTCTGGAGCAACAACAAAATCTCATCTGCGGTCTCGCCGTCCAAATTGCCGGTGGGTTCATCGGCCAGGATCACGGCGGGTTTGTTCAACAACGCACGGGCAATGGCAATGCGCTGCTGCTCGCCGCCGGAGAGCTGGTGGGGCATCTTGTGGGCCTTGGTGCTCATACCCACAGCGGCCAGCACCTGGGAAATGCGCTCATCGATTTCACGTTTGTCTTTCCAGCCGGTTGCCTTTAGCACAAACTCCAGATTGGATTCTACGGAGCGGTCGGTGAGGAGTTGGAAGTCCTGGAACACCACGCCAATGCGGCGGCGCAGGAACGGGATGTCCCGCTTGTGAATGCTAACCAGATCGAATCCGCACACGGTGGCCTCGGAGCAGTTTCCCACAGGGTTTTCGGCAATGACGGTACGGATGATAGAAGTCTTTCCGGAACCGACTTTACCCACAATATACACCAGGTCGCCGGGGAGGACGTCCATGTTGAGGCCGTAAATTACCACGGTTTCGCCGTTGAGGATATCGGCGTTTTGGAAGTGGATGAGAGGTTGTGCCATAAAAGTGTCAAATTCCCACAAATATAATCAGAATTTTTTGTATATTTGTAATTATTAATAATCCCTCGTTGCTACGCACTCTCGGGATAGTTAAAAACCAAACCGAGACCCATTAGGAGGGGGTAACGTAACCCTCCGAATGACAGGGAGAAACCTCAGGAGTAAACCTCCAGGGAACAGGAAAGAATAACACTATCTCCAACAAGAGGAGGGAGAAACCTCAGGAGTAAACCTCCAGGGAACAAACCTCCACCGGAGAAAAAATAACACCGTTCTGGAAGGGACGGGGAAAAAGAGAATCAAATGAAGAAGGTACAGATAGCACTGGCAGTGATTCTGGTGTGCGCGCAAGTGCAGCAGGCACAGGCGCAGAACCTGCAGAAAGCCACGGAGTTTTACAAACACGGATACTATTCGGAGGCCATCCAGCAGACGCTGGGAGACCGGAGCGGGAATGCGGAGGCCATCCGCACGCTGGCGGGACTCCAGCTGAAGGCGGAGAACGCAGAAGCCAAGGCCCGCGCCTTCATGGGCCAGCACCACGACAACGTGCAGGTGCCCCAGGTGCACTTCCTCCTGGCCCAGAACTTCTTTGATGAGGGCCGATACGAAGACGCCGCCGCAGAGCTAAGGGCCATCAACCCCAAGCACCTGAACCCCGCCCAGCTGCCGGAGTACCGTTACAAGCTGGGCTACAGCGCCTACAGCTACGGAGACTGGGAAACCGCCAAGCAGCTCCTCCCGGAGAACACTAAAGAGTATTCGGACTATACGGCACCTTCGGCCTTTACCCTGGGCTATATCAACTATGCGCAGAGCAACTTCCCGGAGGCCGAAGAATGGTTCGAAAAGTGCAAAAACGACTACCGCTTCAAAGAGCCCGCGCAGTTCTACATCCTGGAGTGCCGCTTCAACGCCAAGGACTATAACTACGTGATAGACAACGGAGAAGCCATCATAGATCAGGTGAGTGAAGACAGAAAATCCCGGCTGGGCCGAATCCTCAGCGAAAGCTTCCTGGTTAAAGGCAACGTAGAAAAGGCCAAGGAGTACTACCAGGAGAGCCTCAGCGGAGAAACCCAGACCCGCAGCGACATCTTCCGTGCCGGCGAAATCGCCTACCTCTCCGGAGACTGGCAGGGCGCCGTGGACAAGTTCCAGCAGATGGGAGACCGCGCAGATTCACTGGGCCAGATAGCCTCCTACCAGATGGGCTTCAGCTACATCCAGTTGCATAACAAGGTCGCCGCAATGTCGGCCTTTAAAGAAGCCGCCGCAGAGAATTATCAGGCCGATATGGCCGAAGACGCCTACTACAACTACGCCAAGCTGGCCTTCGACCTGGGCCGCGACACCGCTCCCTTTGCCCAGTACCTCCGCAAATACCAGAGAAGAAACGACACCATCTACTCCTATATGGCCGTGGCAGCGCTGCTGAACCACGACTACGAAGCCGCCGTAGAGGCCTACGACCACATAGACGAGCTGGACAGCCAGATGAAGTCCAACTATATGAAGGCTTACTTCCTCAGAGCCAGGGAGTTAATGGAAGCCGGATCCTGGAGAATGGCCGCCCCGCTCCTGAAGCAGGCCGCCTTCTACAGCCCCCGGAAGGACGGTTTCAACCAGCTCTGCCGCTACTACCTGGCAGAGGCCTACTATCGCGACGGCAAGTGGGCCGAAGCCCGACAGGAGCTGCAGGACCTTTATAATCAATCGGCCCTTAATAAGAAGGCCGAAGGCGAACTGGTGCCCTATCAGCTGGCCTACACCTACTTCAAGGAAGCCAACTACGAGCAGGCCCTCAAGTGGTTCAACAAGTACCTGGACGCCCGCAGCCCCCGCCTGGGATCCGACGCCCAGACCCGCGTGGGAGACTGCTACTTCTTCCAGGCCAACTATCCTACTGCCCTGGAGGCTTACCAGAAGCAGCTGGAAGCTTATCCGGACCGGAATAATTTGTATCCGCGGTACCGCGCCGGCGTGGCCAGCGGCCTTATGGAGAAGAACAGCCAGAAAGTGAAGATCCTGGAGCCCGCCACGCAGGTCAGTTCCAGCATCCCGTACTACGGCGAATGCCTCTACGAGCTGGGCCGAGCGTATGTGGCCGTGAAGAACGAGAACAGCGCCATCATCACCTTCAAGAAACTGCACAGCACCACGCAGGACCCTTCGCTCAAGGACCAGGCCCTGCTGGAGCTGGGAATGATAGAGAGAAATGCAGGCCGAAGCAACCAGGCCCTGGACTACTACAAGCAGGTGGTAGCCGGCAACAGCCAGTACCGGGAGGACGCCCTGCTGGCCATTGAGGCCATATACCGTACCAAGGGAGACCCGGACGGGTACCTCGCATACGTCAACAGCCTGGGAGAAGCCGCAGGCCGCACGGAGGAGCAGAAAGAAGACGTCTACTTCTCCAGCGCCGAGCAGCTCTTCCTGTCCGAGGACTACACCAAGGCGCTGGGCACGCTGCAGCATTACCTGGATCGCTATCCGGAGGCCACCTACGCCGCCAAGGCCAACTTCTACCTGGCCGAATGCTACCGCCAGACGGGCAACAAGGAGCAGGCTATGGACTACTACCAGAAGGCCCGCGAGGCCGGTCTGGACGGAGCCCTGGTGGAGAGCGCCCTGCTGCACACCGCTATGCTGAGCTATGAGACAGGCCGATACGAAGCCGCCTACGCCGCCTACGATGAGCTGCGGGAGAGCGCCAAGTTGGAAGCCAACCGCCACACGGCACTGGTGGGCCAGATGAGAAGCGCCTACAGAGCCCATATGTGGGAAGACGCCATCATTGACGCCCAGACGGTGATGAGCACCTTCAAGGACGCCGCCCTGTCCCGCGAAGCCCGCTACATCCGCGCCAAGTCGCTGCTCAGCTGCAGCCGCCGCGAGGATGCCTTCAAGGAGTTCCAGACGCTGTCCAAGGAGCCGTCCACGCCTGAAGGCGCCGAAGCCACCTACCTCATCATCGAGGACCTGTATAACAGGGCCGATTTTGACAAAATCCAGGACAAGGTCTACGCCTTCTCCCAGAAGGCCGGCGGTCAGAACTACTGGCTGGCCAAAGCCTTCATAGTGCTGGGAGACAGCTTTGCCGACCAAGGCAACACCGCCCAGGCCAAGGCCACCTTCGAGAGCATCAAGAGCGGCTACACGCCGGAAGGTCCGCAGGACGACGTCCTGGACCAGGTTAACCTCCGTCTGAGTAAATTGAACTAAGCTATGAAGAGAGTAATTGTCACTATATCTTTGCTGGCAGCCTGCGCCGCCCTTAGCGCCCAAAACCTCAATCCCGTTGTTGAGGTTACCAATGTGTATGCCCGCGAAGCCACCGGCATTGAAAAGCCCAACCAGCTGCTGTCGCTGCCCGATTCCGTGTATAAGTTCGACCTGGACTTCGACTACAGCGTCAAGAGCACGCCGTACAAAGGGGCCTATGAGTTCAATCCTTATTTGGTGCAGCTTCGGCCTTCGGCCCGTCTTTCCGGTGAGCAGACCCTTTACCTGAAGGCCGGGGCAGGTTTCCGCCTGCATCCGGAGGTGGATTTTGTGTGGAATCCGCTGCGTACCAATAACTTCCGGCTGGATTTGTACGGCACGCATAACTCCTATATTGGTCATTACCGCAATATTGTGCCCGGCGAGAGCACTGTAGATTGGGACGGCACTATGCATTCTACCAGCGGCATCAATGCCAAGACCACTGCCGGGGCCGATTTCTGGGCCGCCTTCAAGGGAGGAGAATTCACCGCTAACCTGCAGTATAAGAACGTGTTGGCTACGGACTTCTATTACGGTGAGGGGCCTAGGAGTTGGGGCCATCACAGAGGCCAGGTTGAGGCCCGTGTACAGAACGCTCCCGCCGCCAAGTTCATCTACAATGTGGGTACCCGTGTGGCCTATCTGGGCTATGCCGATATTAAGGAATTCCACACCGTTTCCGATGTTTCTCTGGGTTTCCGGATGGGCCGGAATAACAGCATCCGCGTAACCGCCGGGCTGGAAACCGTGGGCTTTGAGGAGAATCAGTCGGGGCTCAAACTGGAGGTCACGCCGCACTACCAGTTTGCCGGCAAACGGTTCAACCTGGATCTGGGTGTTAAATACTCTTATCTGTCCTCCAGCCCGTATGTGTATGAATACAAGGGCGGAATCCTGTTCCCCGATGTGAACTTCAGTTTCAGACTGGCCGATGCCGCCGTGGTCTACGCCACTGCCACCGGTGGGGATCGTTTGAACTGCTACGATAGCCTGCTGGAAGATAACCCCTATCTGGGCGGATTCAACTGGTACCGTGATGTGACCGTGACCCGCTTCAACGTGTTTGGCGGACTCCGCGGAAGTATTGGCGGCAAGTTCTCCTACGATATCCGTGGCGGCTACAAGTGGGTAGACAACGCCTGCGGATGGAGTTTTGTGGAACTGTTTACCACTTCCAGTGCCGTGGATCCTTCTGTCGGCCCTGGCCTGCTGCCTACGATGGCTTATGTGAGCCCGCTGCGTACCGCTTACGGACAGCTTACCCTGTCCTGGATTTCGGCCTCCTGGGATATTATGGGCACGGCTTACTACGGTTACACCCCCAAGCCCAACAAGGAAACGGCCGCCGAAATTAACGTCTTTGGCCCGCCGTCCTTCACCGCCCGCGGTCACGTTCTGTACAAGTGGGCCAACCGGTTCAAAGTGGGTGCCACCATTGACGTCCGGAGCAAGCTCAACGCCAAGCGCCCCGTGCCCGGCTATCAGGACCTGGGCTTCGAGGCCGATTACGCCTTCTCCCGCCATATGGCAGCCTGGATCAAACTGGGAAATCTCCTGAACCAGACCATCCAGCGCACCCCCTTCTACGCCGAAGCTGGCATCTATGGTTCCGTGGGTATAAAACTCACGTTCTAAGGGAGATCCCGGGTCAAGCCCGGGATGAGGGAGCTATTGCATTTTTCCTGAAAAATTCCTATCTTTGTATGTTTATAGGAAACTAGGAAAAAGATGATAGAAAACGAAGAAACCCGTATTGCCGAAGAGCAGTATTCTGCTAGTAGTATTCAAGTTCTGGAAGGCCTGGAGGCGGTGAGAAAGCGCCCGTCTATGTACATTGGTGACATTGGAGAAAGGGGCCTGCATCATTTGGTATACGAGGTTGTGGACAACTGTATTGACGAGGCTATGGCCGGCTATTGCACGGACGTAGACGTCAAGATTCTGGAAGACAACTCCATCAGTGTAAAGGATAATGGCCGCGGTATCCCCACGGGCATGCACGAGAAAGAGCACAGAAGCGCCCTGGAGGTGGTTCTGACGGTGCTGCACGCCGGCGGTAAGTTTGATAAGAACAGCTACAAGGTGTCCGGCGGTCTGCACGGCGTGGGCGTATCCTGCGTGAACGCCCTGTCCGACCTCCTCATTGCAGAGATTCACCGTGAGGGTAAGATCTTTGTGCAGAAGTACTCCAAGGGTAAACCCATCACGGGCGTGGAGGTAGTAGGGGAGTCCAACGACACCGGAACCACCATCACCTTCCACCCGGATGCCACCATCTTTACCCAGACCACGGTGTACAAGTACGAAACCCTGGCCAACCGCCTGAGAGAGCTGGCTTACCTGAACAAGGGCATCCGCATCACCCTCACGGACCTCCGCGAAAAAGTGGACGAGTTTGTAACGGCCGAAGACGGAGAACGCAAAGCCACCGGCAACCAGGTCTACCGCAGCGACGTCTTTTACAGCGAGGAAGGCCTCAAGGAGTTCATCGACTACTTGGACGCCGGCGCACCCAAGCTCATCCCTGAGCCCATCTGCGTGAATACGGACAAGGTAATTCCCATTGATATTGCCCTCCAGTACAACACCGGCTTCTCCGAGAGAATCTATTCCTACGTCAATAACATCCACACCATAGAGGGTGGTACCCACCTGCAGGGCTTCAAGATGGGCCTGAGCCGTTCCCTCAAGAACTACGCAGAAAAGAACAACCTGCTGGCCAAGTTCAAGGGAGAGCTGAGCCCGGAAGACTTCCGCGAAGGCCTCACCGCCGTTATATCGGTAAAGGTGGCCGAACCTCAGTTCGAAGGCCAGACCAAGACCAAGCTGGGTAACCCGGAGGCCACTTCGGCCGTATCCCAGGCCACTGCAGCCGCTATGGACCAGTACCTGGAAGAGCACCCCAAGGAGGGTAAGACCATTGTAGAGAAGATTGTCCTGGCCGCTACCGCCCGCGCAGCTGCCCGTAAGGCCCGCGAGATGGTGCAGCGCAAGACCCCTATGGGCGGCGCCGGAATGCCCGGCAAGCTGGCCGACTGCTCCGACCACGACCCCGAGAAGTGCGAACTCTTCCTGGTGGAGGGTGACTCCGCAGGCGGTACCGCCAAGCAGGGCCGTGACCGTCGCATCCAGGCCATCCTGCCGCTGAGAGGTAAGATCCTGAACGTGGAGAAAGCCGCCCAGGACCGCGCCTTCGAGAGCCAGGAAGTAAGAAACATCTACACCGCCCTGGGCGTTACCGTGGCCCAGGAAGACGAATCCGGAGAAAAGCATATGGACCTGAGCAAGCTCCGCTACCACAAAGTCATCATTATGACCGATGCCGATGTGGACGGCAGCCACATTGCCTGCCTCATCCTCACCTTCTTCTTCCGTTATATGTTTGACCTCATCAAGAACGGTTATGTATACCTGGCCACGCCGCCGCTCTATCTGGTGAAGAAGGGCAAGGAAGAGCGCTACTGCTGGACAGACGCCCAGCGTGACGCAGCATCGGCCGAACTGGGCAAAGGCAGTGACAAGGGCGTGACCATCCAGCGTTACAAAGGTCTGGGTGAAATGAGCGACGAGCAGCTCTGGGAAACCACAATGGATCCCGCCCGTCGCGTTCTGCGCCAGATTACCATAGAGAATGCAGCCGACGCCGAGCGTACCTTCTCAATGCTGATGGGAGACGACGTCCCGCCGCGCCGCGCCTTCATTGAAGAAAACGCCCACTATGCCAATATCGACGCCTAAAATACCCCGGAAGTTTATTCCGCTGGTGATTGTTTTCGCAGTCCTTGTGCTTTTAATGCCAAGGACCGCGAAATTCAATTATGACTACAAGAAAGGAACCCCCTGGCCGTACGAGACGCTGGTCTCCCAGTTCGACTTCCCCATCCTCAAGACGGAGGAGCAGATGCAGGCCGAAAGGGAGAACGCCGGCTCGGTAGTAATCCCGTACTACCGCTTCTCGGAGGAGGTAACTTCCACCGTCATCAAAAACGTCCAGAGCCTGGATATGGGCCGATTAAACTCGCTAAGGCCCACCCTGGTGACCCGCCTCAGCGAGATATACGCCAAGGGCGTAATCAGCGACGGAAAAGTCAAGTTGGAGAAGATTGACGGCCAGGTATCGGACAACCTCATCTTTATCCAGAAGAACAAACGTGCCACGCAGTACCCCCGCTCTGAGGTGTACAAAGTGTCCGACGCCAAAGACCAGCTGGTGGCCGCCATGGCCCGCAGCTACCCTTCGGTGAACCTGGACTCCCTGTTCCGCCGCGCGTCCATCTACACGGCCATCGTGCCCAACCTCATCTACGACGCCTCCATGACGGAACTGGCCCACGCGGGCTCCTCGGACTACGTTTCCCCCACGCTGGGCTATGTAAGGGCCGATGAAAAGATAGTCTCCAAGGGTGAAATCGTTACAGCTGAAGTGGCCCAGATCCTGGACAGCTACAAGCAGGAATACAATAAGGTATTTGGTTACGGCGCGCCCCGCGTGCTGCTGTATACCGGCAACATCCTGCTGGCCCTGGCGCTGGTGGTGATCCTGTACTTCTGCATCTTCTTCACCAACCGGAACGTCTTCGAAGACAAGAACCGCTACTTCTATCTTCTGACCGTGTTCCTGCTGGCCGCCGTGATTACCTTCCTGCTGGAGCGCATTGCCCCTTCGGCCCTTTATATGATGCCGTTCCCGGTCTTTGCGCTGTATCTGCTGGCTTTCTTCAGAAAGCGGCTCATCCTGCCGGTGTACATTGTGTATCTGCTGCCGCTGCTCATCTTCTGCGGCAACGGCATGGAGCTGTTCGTGATGTACCTGGCGGCCGGTATCGTGACCATCGAGACCTTTGGCTACCTGAGCCAGCGCTGGAAGCAGTTCATCAACGCCGCCATCATCTTTGGCGTGGAGATAGCCGTGTTCTTTGCCTTCCGGCTCATTGACGCCGGCAACCTGTCGCTGTGGTGGGTTGCCACCGCCAAGATTTTTGTAGGTGCCATGGCCACCGTGGCCTTCTACCCGCTCATCTACCTGTTCGAGCGTATGTTCAACCTGGTCTCCCAGACCCGTCTGGAAGAGATGGCCGATACCAACAACCCGCTGCTGCAGGAGCTTAGCGCCAAGGCGCCCGGCACCTTCCAGCACTGCCTGCAGGTGATGAACCTGGTAGACGCCGTGGGCCGCGCCACGGATGCCAACGTGGCACTCCTCAGAGCCGCCGCCCTCTACCACGACATTGGAAAAATGCAGAACCCGCTCTGCTTCATCGAGAACGAGAGCCTGAGCCCCAATGCCGAGAAATACCACGAGGGAAAAACGCCTATGGAGAGCGCCCAGGACATCATCCGCCACGTGGACGACGGCCTCGCCATAGCCGACGAGCACCGCCTCCCGGAGCAGATCAAGACCTTCATCCGCACGCACCACGGAACCACGCCCACCGCGTACTTCCTTAACAAGTACCTGAACGAGGGCGGAGATCCCAATGATACATCGGCCTTCTATTATCATGGCCAGAAACCCACCACCAAGGAGCAGGTGATCCTGATGGTCTGCGATTCCATTGAAGCGGCGTCGCGTACCCTCAAGGAGTACACGCCCGAGGCCTACGACCGTTTTGTGGAGAACATTGTGGCCGGCAAGGAGCGCGCGGGCCAGTTTGAGGATGCGGATATCACTATCCACGACCTCAATCTCATGAAACGCATGCTCAAGACGTATCTGCAGCAGATTTTCCACGGCCGTGTGGCGTACCCCAAGCGCAAACGTTGATAGACTGGTAAAAATTTAGTAACTTTGCGCCCCCTTAGGGGAGATGCCCGGTCAAGCCGGGCATGACGAGAATAATAAAATTATCTATATACTATGAAAGTAAGTCATATTCAACCCGATGCCCTTAACTTCAAGGTGACCATCGAGATTGCTGCGGCAGATTATGCCGAGCCGCTGCGCAAGCGCCTCAATGAATATAAGCGCAAGGCCGATATCAAAGGATTCCGCAAAGGAATGGCCCCCATGCAGCTTATTCAGCGTATGTACGGAGACCAGGCCCTCTACGAGAGCGTGAACGGCCTCGTGGGCGAGTCCCTGGACAACTTCATCAAAGAGCAGAAAGTCCGTGTGCTGGGTGAGCCCATGCCCGCCGAAGACCAGCCCCAGAACAGCTGGAAGGCCGGTGAAGACTTCACCTTCCACTTTGACATTGCCCAGACCCCTGAACTCACCTTCGAGGTGGGCAAGGAAGACAAGATTCCCTATTACGAGATTAACATCACCGCCGCCGAGAAGAAGGTCGCCAAGGAAGACCTGCTCCAGCAGTACGGTTCCCTGCAGGAAGGCAAGAAGGCCGGTGAGAACGACTACATTGTAGCCGACATCGAGAACGAAGGCCACAAGGCCGAAGGTGTCTACGTGTCCATCTCCCATGTGGATGAGGCCGCCCGCGGCGCCTTCATTGGCAAAAAGGCAGGAGACAAGTTCGAGATCAACGTGAACGAAGCCTTCACCAACGAGACCGACCGTGCCGCTATGCTCAAAGTCCAGAAAGAGCAGCTGGCAGGCCTGAACCCTATGTTCACCTTCACCGTGGTGAACGTGAAGACCTTCGTGGCCGCCGAGGAAAACCAGGAGACCTACGACAAGATTTTTGGCGAAGGCAAGGTAACCACTCCCGAGCAGTTTGAGGAGAAAGTGGCCGAAAGAATCAAATCCTCCCACGAGCAGGAAGCCAACTACCGCTTTGGGGCCGATGTCCGCAAATTCTTTGTGGAGAAGGCCGCCCTGGAGCTCCCCGAGGACTTCCTCAAGCGCTGGCTCATCTACGCCAACGAGGGAAAGTTCACCGCCGAACAGGTGGAGAAGGAGTTCCCCGGTTTCCTCGAGGACTTCAAGTGGCAGCTGGTTCGCGGCTACCTCATGCAGAAGTTCGGCCTTAAGGTAACCAAGGAAGACCTCCAGGCTGCCGCCGAGAGCTTCGTGGCCTACCAGTACGCCATGTACGGCATGGGCAATGTTCCTGAGAACATCATCAAGAGCTCTGCCGAGAACGTGCTCCAGGACCAGAACCAGCTCCGCCGCCTGGAAGAGCAGTGCGAAGACAACATCACCATTGCCAAGGTCCGCGAAGAGGTTACTCTCCAAACCAAGAAAATCTCCCAGGATAAGTTCAGAGAGCTGAAATAATGACAGATTTCGATAAATTTGCAGTGAAGGGAAGGGGCATCAGTTCGATGACCCTTTCTCGTTATACGTCCGTACTGGACGGTTATATCAACCCTACCATCACCGAGGAGCGCAAGCTCAACGTGGCCCAGATGGACGTGTTCAGCCGCCTGATGATGGACCGCATCATCTTCCTGGGCGTTCCCATTGACGACGATGTGGCCAACATCATCCAGGCCCAGCTGCTGTTCCTGGCATCGCAGGACCCCCACGCCGACATCACCATGTACCTGAACACCCCCGGTGGTCAGGTGCACAGCGGCCTGGGTATCTACGACACCATGCAGCTGGTGCAGCCGGACGTGGCCACCGTGTGCACGGGCATGGCCGCCTCTATGGGCGCCGTGCTTCTTTGCGCCGGTGAGAAGGGCAAGCGCAGCGCGCTGCCGCACTCCCGCGTTCTCATTCACCAGCCGCTGGGCGGGGCCCAGGGCCAGGCCACGGAGATCCTCATCGCCGCCAAGGAGATTGAGAAGACCCGTACGGAACTCTTTAATATTATAGCGGAGCACACCGGCCAGTCTTACAAGAAGGTAGCGGCCGACGGAGAACGCGACTATTGGATGAGTGCCGATGAAGCCAAGTCCTACGGCATGGTGGACGAAATCCTCCGGAAAAGAGCGAAATAATGGCTAAGAAAACAGACAACCAGCACTGCCTCTTTTGCGGACGCAGTAATGCCGAAGTGCCCTTCCTGCTACAGGGCATGTACGGCTACATCTGCCCGGACTGCATCAAACTGGCCTCGGAGTACCTGGAAGAGGTAGATGGCGGCAAGAAGAAAGGCGCACCGGCGCCCAAGCTGGGCAAGTGCCCCAGGCCTGCCGAGATTAAGGCGTACCTGGACCAGTATGTGATTGGCCAGGACCGCGCCAAGAAAGTCCTGGCCGTGGCCGTGTACAACCACTACAAGCGCGTGCAGCACAATCTGGTGGACAAGGCCGATGACGGCGTGGAGCTGGAAAAGAGCAACATCCTGCTGGTGGGCCCCACCGGAACGGGCAAGACCCTCCTGGCCCGCACCATCGCCAAGCTGCTGGATGTACCTTTTACCATTGTGGACGCCACCGTGCTCACGGAGGCCGGCTACGTGGGAGAAGACGTAGAGAGCATCCTCACCCGTCTGCTCCAGGAGGCCGATTTTGACCTTGTGAAGGCCGAAAGGGGAATTGTGTTCATAGACGAGATTGACAAGATTGCCCGCAAGAGCGACAACCCCTCCATCACCCGCGACGTGTCCGGTGAAGGTGTGCAGCAGGCCCTTCTGAAGCTGCTGGAAGGAAGCATCGTGAACGTTCCGCCCAAGGGCGGCCGCAAGCACCCCGAGCAGGAGTTCATCCACGTGAACACGCAGAACATCCTTTTCATCTGCGGCGGTGCCTTCGAGGGCATCGAGCGGCATATTGCCTTAAGGAAGAACACCCAGATCATCGGCTTTGGCGCTGAAGAGAAACAGCGCATTGCCAAAGACAACCTGCTGGAGTATGTGGATGCCATGGACCTCCGGTCCTTCGGCCTGATTCCGGAGATTGTGGGCCGTCTGCCGGTCATTACTTACCTGGATCAGCTGGACCGGGATTCCCTCAAGCGCATCCTCACCGAGCCCAAGAACGCCCTTATGCGCCAGTATGAGAAGATGTTCGAGCTGGATGGCATCCAGCTGGAGGTGGAACCTTCGGCCCTTGATATTATAGTAGACACCGCCCTCAGGAACAAGCTGGGCGCCCGTGGTCTTCGCAGCATCTGCGAGCGAGTGATGGCCGATGCCATGTTTGAGGCACCATCGGCCAAAAAGAAAACTTTCAAGCTCACAGCGGATTACGTGAAGGGACGCTTGGTGGATTAAATTATTCTTTGTATCTTTGCGGGCTTTAAAAAGGCAGCGAGCCTTTTTGGTGCAATGGGGTGCTTGAAAGAAAGCACTGAGTAACACATTTTAATTTATTAAAACATGAAGCATTTTGCGCTTAAGGGCGAAATTCGCCAAAAGGGCAACAAGGCCGTTCTCAAGGCCTTCCGCGCCCAGGGTCTGGTTCCCTGCAACCTCTATGGTCAGGGTGTAGACAACATCCTCTTCACCGTTAACGAGAAAGAGCTCAAGGGTCTTACCCATACTCCCGCTTCCTACATTGTAGACCTGGAACTGGGTGGCAAAACCTACACCGCCGTTGCTCACGAGTATCAGTGGCACCCGGTAGACGACAACTGCCTCCACGTGGACTTCCTGGCCGTCAATGAGACCAAGCCCATCGTTATCTCTGTTCCGCTCAACATCACCGGTCACCCCAAGGGTGTGCAGGCTGGTGGTAAGTTTGTTCAGAGCGCCCGCGCCCTCAAGGTTTGCGGCCTCATGAAGGACCTCCCGGATCAGCTGGACGTGGATGTGACTCCCCTGGAGCTGGACAAGCGTATGGTAGCCGGCGACCTCAAGTTCGAAGGTCTCCAGATTGTCTCCGACAAGAACACCATCATCTGCTCCGTCAAGACCACCCGTGCCATGCAGCAGGCCGCTCAGGAGGCTGCCAAGGCCGGTGCCGCTGAGTAATAATGGGTGCTACCTACCTGGTTGTTGGACTGGGAAACATTGGCCCCGAATACGCCAATACCCGTCACAACATGGGATTTATGATATTGGATGCCTGGGCTCAGGCATCCAATGTCCTTTTCAAGACCGACCGTTACGGAGACGTGGCGGAAATCTCTTGGAAGGGCCGATGGTTTGTGCTGCTCAAGCCGTCCACCTATATGAATTTGAGCGGCAAGGCCGTGCGGTACTGGATGCAGACGTTGAACCTGCCCCTGGAGAACCTGGTGGTGATTTCCGACGACCTGAATCTGCCGTTCGGGACGCTTCGAATGAGAGCCAACGGCTCCTCCGGCGGACACAACGGTCTGGAGAATATTGCCCAGATGCTGGAGTCCGAGCAGTGGGCCCGCATCCGTGTGGGCATTGGCAACGACTTCTCCCGCGGGGGGCAGATAGACTTTGTGCTGGGAGAACTGTCTGAAGATGATCGCGCCATTGTGCCGGAGCTGGCCGACAAGATTATCCACGGCATGAAGGACTTTGCTACCCTGGGTGTACAGCGTGCCATGAACACTGTTAACGCCAAAAATTCGCCAAAAACGACAATAGAGGCGCCAGAAAGTTAATTTTTTCCTGATTTTGTTTTGGTTTAGTGTTTTTTTTACTATCTTGCGTTGAGTTTGAAAAATACTATAAACCAATAAATAAAATTAAAGATTATGAAAGCTCTTGTTGAAAACATCAAGGCCGCATTCTCTGAGTTCGAGAAGAACGCAGATGCACAGGTAGTAAAGGGAAACAAAGCCGCCGGCGCCCGCGCCCGTAAGGCCGCTCTGGCCCTCATGAAGGACCTCAAGGAGTTCCGTAAAGCTTCCATCGAAGCCGCCAAGTAAGCTCTTTGAGCAAAAAACTAAGAAAACGTTGCAGATTTTTTAAAATTTCTGCAACGTTTTCTTTTTTTCTGCATCTTTATTATAGGTTTAGGTTTTAGTACACGTCAAGAAGCCGGTGTTAGAAGCAATTCTGACCCGGTTTTTTGCTATTTCCGTGGATGGTGCTCCAGGACTGAGCGATGCCAAGTTTGGGTGTCGATGTGGGTGTAGATCTCGGTGGTGAGGATGGATTCGTGGCCCAGCATTTCTTGGACTATGCGGAGGTCGGCGCCGTTTTCGATGAGGTGAGTGGCAAAGGAGTGGCGGAAGGTGTGGGGAGAGATTTCCTTCTGGATGCCGGCGGCCATTGCCTGGTCCTTGACCAGTTTGAAGAGCGAAACCCGCGAGAGGGGTTTGCCAAAACGGTTCAGGAAGAGATAGTCTTCGTACTTGCGCTCGGAAGGGGAGGGCCGATCCTCAAGATAGGCCCGGATGGCGTCTGCGGCCACTTCGCCCAGGGGGACCAGGCGTTGTTTGTCGCCTTTTCCGATTACATCTACAAAGCCTTCGTCCAGGTAGACGTGGGAGATGCGGAGGTTGGCGCATTCGGAAACGCGGAGGCCGCAACCGTAAAGCACTTCTAGAATAGCTCTGTCTCGTTTGCCAAACGGTTTCTTAAGGTCAACGGACTCCAGGATGGCGGTCACTTCCTCTACGGAGAGCACGGCAGGGAGGTACTTACCCAGTTTGGGGGCGTCCACACGGTCGCAGGGGTTTTCCTTGATCTCGCCTTCCTGTACACACCAGTCGAAGAAACTTCTCAAAGAACTTAGCAACCGGGCCGTGCTCCGTTTGGAGAGGCCCTGCTCCGTCACGTGCCCCAGGTACCGGGTGATGTCCTCGGACGTAACCGCCGCCGGGGGATACCCCACGAACTTCAGGAACCCTTCCACGTCGTGGCAATAGGATGACACCGTGTTGGGTGACATCCGACGTTCAATACGTAAGTAGTTCCTGTAGTCCTTAATCATTTCAATATGTCAAAGACACTCACTTGTCATTCTGAGGCCGAAGGCCGAAGAATCTGTTACAAGGTTTTGTACTTTGAACCGTAATACATCATCTGACCCAGATAGTCGTCACTATATACGACTTCGTAGTCTACGACGGCGCCATCTTTGACAACCGGACGGATATCGGGGTTGATGAAACCGCCGTAGGGTTTGAGCCCCAGGGCTTTGTAACGGTCCAGGACCTCCTGGTGCAACACAGGATCAATGTGGACGGCGTAGGTTTCGATGAGGTTCTTGCCGGCTTCGTAGTCGCCTTCGGACTTGATTCGCTGGACTTCGGCCAGGAGTTCTGCGAAGAGGGCGCGGAGCTTTACGTAGTCGTTGACCACGAAGTAGGTCTTTCCGTCGCGGACCTTCTTCTCGATGACGTTATCCTTGGCTCCTTTCTCGTAGCACCATTCGGCTATGAGCTTGCGGTTCTGCATATGGGCCTCGGTGTTGGGACGGCCGGGCTCCACACGGGTGAACTGGACCATCAGACCGTTGCGGATGTAGTTGGCGTATTCGGCCTTGTAGGCCTCGGCATTGGGCATAATGCCCAGCTCTACCATCTTGGGGTCGGCGGTGTAGTAGAGGCCGAAGAGGTCGGCGCGGGCCTCTTCCAGGGCCGAAGCATATTCACCCATAGCGGTGGTGCTCACTCCGGGGAGGAGCTGGCCGGAGCCGTGACCCAGGCATTCGTGGAGGTCGGTGTGGATTTCATCGGCCAGGGTTCCCCACTTCTTGGCCATCTCTACCTCTTTCTTATTATAGGCGAACTCGGTGAGGGTGCTGGCGGGCATCTCCTGGGCGCTATAATCATAGGTATGGGTGATATTGGCAATGGTCACGGACTTGGAGCCGTGCTCCTTTCTAATCCAGTCGGCGTTGGGCAGATTGATGCCAATGGGCGTGGAAGGATAGCTGTCACCGGCCAGGCAAACGGCGTTGATGACCTTGGCGCTGATACCCTTCACCGTCTTCTTCTTGAAGCGGGGGTCCACAGGGGAGTGATCCTCGAACCACTGGGCGTTGGCGCTCAAAATCTCCGTTCGCTTGGAAGCCTCGAAGTCCTTGATATTCACGTAGCCTTCCCATGCACCCTTTCGGCCCAGCGGGTCATTGTAATCCTCTACAAAACCGTTGATAAAGTCCACGGTACCAATGGTATCCTTGACCCATTCAATGTTGAAGGCATCCCACTTGCGGAGGTCGCCGGTCTGGTAATATTCTATAAGGAGAGCGAGCGCGCGCTTCTGGATGTCGTTCTCGGCAACCTCGCGAGCCAGCGCCAATTCTTCACAAATCTTAGTGATAGCAGGGGAGTAGATACCACCCACCTTCCAGGGAAGCTCTTGGACTTTTCCGTCCTGTCCTTTGACCACCTTGGTGTTCAAGCCATAGGAGATGGGCTCGGGATCCGAGGGATCAGCAATCCCTGCATAATAAGCTTCCACCTCTTCCCGGGTAACACCGTCATAGAAGTTAACGGCCGATTCCTTAATAATATCACCAGAAGTATTTGTAGAGCGTCTCTGAGGATAGATAGCAGGATCATAGATAATGTCCAGAAGACCGTCGTCGGCAACACCTGCAGCCGTCAGCAGGCTGGCGAAATACTCGCGGGGGCAGGCCGGGAAGAACTTGTCTTCGGCGTAATGATGATGGATGCCGTTGGAGAAGAAGAGCCTCTTGGCATAGACTAAAAAGTCCTGATACTCCTGGCAATCGGTAGGGATGCCATCGGCCTGTAAAATGGCTTCCACCGCGTGACGCACCCGGAGATTCTCCTTGCAGTTCTGGTCCCAGAGGATGTCGCGTCCGTATTTGGCAGCTTCGGCCAGATGATACGCGTACTCCTTCTGCTGGAGCGAGAGGTTTTCCCATCCGGGAATCTGGTAGCGCATAACCTTGAGGTCTGCAAACGAATCAATGGTATACTTGAATCCCTGATTGTCAGGGCCTTCGCAGCTGCTCAGAAGAGCGGCGGCACTCAGTGCAATGGTCATTATTACAGTCTTTTTCATACCGCTAATTTACAAAATTTTCATTATATTTGTCAATTATGAAAAGAGTTCATATCATAGTGGCTCTGCTGCTCCCGTTGCTGCTGGTGTCCTGCTTCAAGGACCCCAATTTTGAACCGGGCAGCGGAGACAGTGGCTCCAAGCCGCAGCCAGAGCGCCTTCCAGACAAGGAAGTAAGGAATGTGATGATTATGTTTTCGGGCGGGTTCAATTCCATTTCCAACGCGCTGGCCAACGACCTGGAGGAGCTTATGTACGGCTTTGTCCCCACTGCCTCGTCAAGGGCCGATAATATCCTCCTGGTGTTCTCCCGCCGCAAGTTGTATGACAATTCCACCCCCATCTCTCCGGTGCTGTACCGCATTTACAAGAACGGGGAGGGAACCGTGATAAGGGATACCCTGTACACCTGGGAAAAGACCAAACAGGCCACCGATCCGGCGGTCATTAAAGACGTCTTCAACATTGCACGGGACAAGTTCCCCGCCAAGGGCTACGGCCTGGTTTACTCCTCGCACGCCAGCGGATGGATTCCGGATCCGGACCGCACCAAAGGCATTTCCCTCAATTCCGTGGGACAGGACGCAGACACCGGCCGCGTGCACGAGACAGAACTGTATGAGTTTGTAGACGCCATTCCGTACCCGCTGGATTATATCCTGTTTGACGCGTGCTTTATGGCCTGCGTGGAAGTGGCCTGGGCTCTCAAGGACAAGACGCCCATCATTGCCTTCTCGCCCACGGAAATTATGTCAGACGGCTTTAACTACAACACCCTGGCAGAGCGTCTGATTGGCTCCAGCGAGCCCAATCCTTTGGCCGTGTGTGAAGACTATTTTGCGCAGTATACAGACCCTGAGCAGCGCACTCCTTACGCTTCCATCACGCTGGTTGATACCCGCAAACTGGATGCCCTGGCTTCTATCTGCAAGACGCTGTTTGAGAAGTATCGGCTCTTTATTTACGCCCTGGGATACAACGACGTTCAGAAGTACTTCCGTCCCGGTCACAACACCTGGCACGAGCACCTGTACGACCTCCGGGATATGCTGGTAAAGGCGGGTATCAACGCCTCCGAGACCGAGGCTTTTGACAAAGCCCTGAACGACTGCATCCTGTACGAGCGCCATACGGCCAAATTTATGGAACTCCCGCTTAAAAACGTGTGCGGACTGTCCGTGTTTTTGCCTTCTACGGGTAATACTACCCTCAAGACTTATTACAAACAACACGTTTCCTGGAACACTGAAACTCAATTAATTAAGTAATAATTGTCATACCGAGACCCTTCAGGGTCGAGCGTATCTCCGGAGATACACTCGCTTCGCTCGGTATGACAGAAAAAGAAAAGATATGAAAGATTTTGTCAAGACTATGCTGGCGGTCATTGCTGCGTTTATTGTGATGGCCGTGATTAGGTTTGTATTTTTCTTGATCATGCTGGGCAGCATGGCCGCTATGGGCAAAGGTTCCACAGCCCTTCCCCGAAGCGGAGGCGTGCTGGATATAGACCTCTCCGAGTTCACGCTGGGAGAGCAGACCCAGAGCGATCCGGCCCCCACGTTCTCGCTCACCGGCATGTACACCATGCTCCCTACCGTGGGCATCCACGACGCCGTGAAGGCCTTGCAGGAAGCAGCCAACGACCCCGCCATCCAGTTTGTCTATCTGCGGGCCGATGCTTATGCCGGCGGCATAGCCCAGCTGGAAGAGTTTCGCGCTGCCTTGCAGGCCTTCCGCGCCTGCGGCAAGCCGGTGGTAGCCTACACCGAGGCCCCCGGCAACGGGTCTTACTACCTGGCCTCGGTGGCCGATAAGATTTACATGGGCAGCGCCCACGGCTATACCTACAGCCTCATGGGCCTCTCTACCCAGATGATGTTCCTCAAGGACATTTTGGATAAAGTGGGCGTGAACGTGCAGCTGATCCGCCACGGCAAGTACAAGAGCGCCGGCGAGATGTTTATCCGCAGCACCGCATCTGCTGAGAACCGCGAGCAGAACCAGGTGATGATTAACTCCCTGTGGAAAGCGCTGAGCGCCCCCATGGCCGCCGCCCGTGACCTCACGGAAGAGCAGTTTAACAGCCTCATTGACAACCTGTCCCTGGTGCTGCCGGAAGACTTCCTGAAGTACGGCCTGGTAGACGAACTGGTGGACCACGAGGCCCTGGTGGGCAAACTCTGCACCCTGGCCCAGGTGGACGACGCCAAGAAAGTGCACCTGGTTCCCATGGCCGATTATGTGGCCGCCAAAGTGACAACCGTCCCCAGCCACAACAAAGTGGCCGTGATTTATGCCGAGGGTGAGATTGTGGAAGGCGAAGAACTCACCGAGATTGCCGGAGACCGCTTTGTGCACATCATTGACAAAGTGCGCAAAGACAAGAACGTGAAGGCCGTGGTGCTGCGCGTGAACTCTCCCGGCGGCAGCGTGGCCGCTTCCGTGAAGATTCGCGAGGCGCTGGATCTGCTGCAGGCCCAAAAGCCCCTGGTGGCCTCCTATGGCGATTATGCAGCCTCCGGCGGCTACTGGATCTCCAACGGCTGCCAGAAGGTTTATGCCGATGCCACCACCATCACAGGCTCCATTGGCGTTTTCTCCATGATTCCGGAGTTCTCCCAAGTGGCCAAGAAAGTGGGTGTGGGCATTGAGACCATAGGCTCCAACAAGCACAGCGACATGCTGTCCCTCATGCGCCCGTTTGACAATGCCGAACTGGCCTACATGCAGGCCTCTGTGGAAGATATCTACGAGCTGTTTGTGAAGCTGGTGGCAGACTCCCGAAATCTCACCGTGGACCAGGTGGACGCCATTGCCCAGGGCCGCGTATGGGCTGCTGCAGATGCTCTTCAGATTGGCCTCATTGACGAGATTGGAACTCTGGAAGACGCCATCTCCTATGCCGCCGCTATGGCAGACCTGAACAGCTCTGACGAGTACTCCGTGGTGGGCTATCCTGCACCCCTGACCCTCATAGAGCAGCTGATGGAGCAGTTTGGCTCTTCCTCCTCCCAGAAGGAAATTTCTGTCTGGCTCAACTACCAGCCCGGTAAATACTACGCCCGCCTGCCCTATAACTACGACATTCGGTAGGGGTTTCATTGTCTCTTTTTGCTGAAGGAAATTGGTTTTTCGCGCACCGCCGCGAAAAATTATTTCCTTCAGCATTTTTTTATTGAGCTTAATTTAAAAAGTTTTAAATTATAATCTATAAGATTATATAGCTTTTTATTCGAAATATTTTGTTATATTTGCATAGGTAATTCCGCCGTACAAAGGAAGACGGGCCCCCGTCCACGCTTGCTGGGTCAGTAGCGCCGGGTAATACCTTGAGTATTAAGCCCTTATATAGCTCCTACTTGCGTCCATAACCGCAGGTGGGAGGAATTAAAGAAGTATCCATACATCAACTCTAGCCTTATGAAACGCACCCTCATCATCACCGGCGGCGCTGGTTTTATTGGCAGTCACGTAGTGCGGCTGTTCGTGAACAAGTATCCGGAATACAAGATCATTAACCTGGACAAGCTCACGTATGCCGGCAACCTGGCCAACCTCAAGGACATTGAGGATAAACCCAATTACCGCTTTGTGAAGATGGATATCTGTGACTTTGACGGCGTTCTCAAGCTCATACAGGTGGAGCACGTGGACGGCATCATCCACCTGGCCGCCGAGTCCCACGTGGACCGCTCCATCAAAGACCCCTTTACCTTTGCGCAGACCAACGTGATGGGTACGCTGAGTCTCCTGCAGGCTGCCAAGGCTGCTTGGAATGGCGATTACGAGGGTAAGCGGTTCTATCACATTAGCACCGACGAAGTGTACGGGGCTCTGGAGATGACCAACCCGGAAGGCATTGAGCCTCCCTTCACCACCAAGGCATCCAGCGGCACCCACCACCTGGCCTACGGCTCAAAGTTCTTTACGGAGGACCTCAAGTACCAGCCCCACAGCCCGTATTCCGCTGCCAAGGCAAGCTCAGACCACTTCGTTCGCGCATTCCACGACACTTTTGGCCTGCCCACGATAGTTACCAATTGCTCCAACAACTACGGACCTTACCAGTTCCCGGAGAAGCTCATCCCTCTGTTCATCAACAACATCCGGCACCGGAAACCGCTTCCGGTCTATGGAAAAGGCGAGAACGTGAGGGATTGGTTGTATGTAGAGGACCACGCCCGGGCCATTGACCTCATCTTCCACCAGGGCAAGATAGGGGAGACGTACAACATTGGCGGATTCAACGAGTGGAAGAACATTGACATCATCAAAGTGGTGATTAACACCGTAGACCGCCTCCTGGGCCGTCCGGAAGGATCCGATATGGACCTCATCACTTACGTCACAGACCGTGCCGGTCACGACCTTCGTTACGCCATTGACAGCTCCAAGCTCCAGCGCGAACTGGGCTGGGAACCCTCCCTCCAGTTCGAAGAAGGCATTGAAAAGACCGTCCGCTGGTACCTTGACAACCAGTCCTGGATGGACAACGTCACCTCCGGCGACTACCAGAAGTACTACGAAGATATGTACAAGGGCCGTTAGGTCCCTTCGCTTCATACCCGGCGCTATCGCGTCATGCCCGACCTGATCGGGCATCCCTTTAGCCCTCATCCCGGGCTTTGACCCGGGATCTCCAATTAACACAATAACACTAAAAAACGAACATTATGAACCTGAAAGGATCCAAAACCGAAAAGAACCTGATGGAAGCCTTCGCCGGCGAGTCCATGGCCCGTAACAAGTATACCTACTATGCCTCCAAGGCCAAGAAAGACGGCTTTGTGCAGATAGCCTCCATCTTCGAGGAAACCGCCGCCAACGAGAAAGAACATGCCAAAATCTGGTTCAAGTACCTGCATGATGGCGCCGTTCCCGGTACCATCGACAACCTGAAAGATGCCGCCGAAGGCGAGAACTTCGAGTGGACGGATATGTATGCCCGTATGGCAGAAGAGGCCGAAGCCGAGGGCTTCAAGGAAATTGCCGCCAAGTTCCGTATGGTTGGTAAGATTGAGAAAGAGCACGAAGAGCGCTACCGCAAGCTCCTGGCCAACATCGAAGGCGGCCTGGTCTTCTCCCGTGATGGCGACGCCGTGTGGCAGTGCTCCAACTGCGGCCACATCATCGTGGGCAAAAATGCCCCCGAGATCTGCCCCGTCTGCGATCACCCTCAGTCCTACTTCCAGTTGAAACCGGAGAACTACTAGTCCATGCAAGAGGTTTTTACGGAGGACGACCGCCATTACATCTCCCTGTTGCAGGAGAACATGAACCGCACCGCCAGCAACCGGGCCAACGCCAAGATCTGGCTGGCCACACTGGCTACGGCCATTGCCGCCCTGAACTTCTCCAGGGAAGGCAATCTTCTGATCTGGATAGCGGTGGTGATGGTGGTGGTGTTCTACCTGATGGACTGCCTGTATCTGAGCCTGGAGAGCAAGTACCTGCACCTGATGCATACTTTTGTGGATGCTTGCAAGGAGGGAGACGAGGAAAAGCGGAAGGCAATGCTGTATAACCTGGACATCTCCGACATCCACGAAGGAGCCACCTCCTTCCTAAACTCCATGGTCTCCAGCCGTACTCTGCCGTACTACCTCATCCTTTTCCTGATTGCTTTGGCCATCAGCCTCTTTCCCTTATTGAGTTAGACCCTAACCCCTCATCCCGGACTTGTTCCGGGATCTCCAATAGAGTTATGTTTACATTAATAGATTTACCATACAAGTCCCTGGCTCCGGTGATTAGTGATGAGACGCTGAGTTTCCATCACGGCAAACACCTGCAGGGTTATGTGGATAACCTTAACAAGTTGATTGTTGGGTCAGAATTTGAGTCGCTTTGTCATTCTGAGCGTAGCGAAGAATCTGTATTAGAAGAAATCGTAAAGCATTCTTCTGGCGCCATCTTCAACAACGCCGGCCAGATCTTGAATCACAATATGTACTTCTCCCAGTTCCAGGCTCCTTCTGTCATTCTGAGCGAAGCCCCTTCTGTCATACCGAGCGAAGCGAGCGTATCTCCTCTTATGGCTCAAATCACCAAACAGTGGGGAAGTCTCGATGCCTTCAAATCCGACTTCGAAACCAAAGGCGTAGGCCTCTTTGGCTCCGGCTGGGTCTGGCTTCAGGCTGATGCCTCAGGTGAACTCTCCATTGCTCAGTACGCTGGCGCTGATAACCCTGTAGCGCACGGTTTTAAGCCGATACTGACTTTTGATGTGTGGGAGCACGCGTACTACCTGGACTACCAGAATCGCCGTGCTGTCCATCTAAACGAGCTTTGGAAGATTGTGGACTGGAGGACGATAGAGGTAAGGTATAGTGGTAAATAGAACCCTTTTTAGATTAGAGAATAATCGTTAGGAACGGTTGGAAAACTCCTAGTATATAAGGTATAAAATGGTATTGAGTCTAGATAATCTACATGACCAAGTTCGTGCATTGCTCGAAGTAGTTTCCGGTGAGACTAATGAGAGTGTCGATTCGCCATTGGCTGCTATTGCAAGGGCTATACTTGAGAGTGGAGCAGATATTTCGTCTGGTGACATGCCACTTTCTGCCTTTAATGTGCGATTATCTCAGGAGCATGGGACGGACGGGATACCAGTTATCTCCTTCCCTGCTTTGGGCGAAAGGACGGATGTTAGGAATGCCATTACTTCTGCTATTGAGAGTTTTGTAGTGAGTGAGGCGGGATTGACGAGTAGCATTGCTACAGCATTCAGATATGTGGCTGATGAAATAATTGACAATATTACTGAGCATGCCGATACTCCTCTGGGGTATTTGAATGCGTCGTGGGATGGCGCTTTTTTGACTGTCTGCATTGCCGATGGCGGTAAAACCATCTATGGCAGTTATCTGGACAAGTCGATGGAAGGCATCGCTAGTGACCAGGCTGCCCTTCACGCTGCAGTGTTGGGTGTATCCACCAAAAACAGACCGGGTGCAGAGAACCGCGGATTTGGCATTTCTACCTCAGTCGATATGATTATACGAGGACTGGACTCCTCGATGATTATCCTGTCAGGCCGGGGGCTTCTCATCCGTACGAAAGAAAGGAACGATTTTACAGAGTTGCCAGAACCTATCTATTTGCCAGGAACGCTTGTGTGTTTTACACTGCCCGTGCAAAAAGAAGGGTTCAGTATTTACGATTATATAGGAGGATAGCATATGAAGACGATAGATATAACAACCATCCTCGGCAGTGAGCTCAAGTCAAGGACGTCTGCCCGGGATTTTGCCAAGTATCTGCAGAATATGCAGATTAGTGTGGCTCAAGTGGATTTCTCACATGTCAAGTCGGTAACTCGCAGTTTTATGGATGAGTTCTATTACCTCCTTTTGAGGGAAGGAAACGCTCAGGGCGTACAGTTAGAGCTGAAGAACATGGGTGAGCAAGCACAGGAATTCCTGCGGGCAGTGAAAGCCACTGCCGACGCGCCCCGTAAAACAATTGTTTCCGATGGTGCCCGGTTTTTTAATCCCGCTACCATAAAGCAGCTTAGCGAATACTTGACCACTCTGTAAATTCTTGCGGTTGGTCTGCTTGTTGACATATAGTCCGTTAGAAAAACAAATAATGAGTTAATGTTGTTTTTGAACCATTTAGGATAAGAATATCTTCTATAACGACCAAATGTTTGCTGCCAATACATACAAAATCATGATAGGGTGCCCTGGTGATATTAAGGAAGAAATAGATATGGCCATGAGAGTTATCAATCGTTGGACGACCCTTCATGCTGAACAGCATAGCACCGTTCTCCTTCCAATCCATTGGACTACCAATTCCTATCCCGAGCATGGTGCACATCCCCAGACGCTGCTCAATGGACAGCTTGTCTCCAAGAGTGATATGCTGGTTGGGATATTTGGGGCTAGAGTTGGGACTGCTACAGACAAATCGCCAAGCGGAACGATTGAAGAAATAGAGGAACATATTAAAGCAGGAAAACCAGTCATGCTTTTTTTCCGCCGGCAGAATGATATAGCTAACACTCCAGCATCCGAGATAGAGAAACTTCAAGCTTTTAAGTCCAGTATTAAGAATAGAGACTTCTATCGCGAGTATGATTCCCCATCCACATTTGAGGCTACATTTACCGATGCTTTGGAACTCTTCCTGGCCAATAACTGGCTTTCCGAACCAAAGCCTAAGGATGTATCCCAGAGTTCAATCGAACTATCAGATGAGGAAATTGATGTCCTTAAGTCATGGGTGGCATCAAACGAGCCTGATGCTCATGCTGCAAGATACATGGGTGGAACCTTGTTCGTTCTGGGCAGTTTGTCTTATGACGTCACAGATGGCCGAGAACTTGTACAATGGCGAGAGTTCTTTAACAAGTTGGAACGTGCGGGTTTCATTGAACAATATAGGACGAATAGACAAGGTGAACCCGTTTATCAACTCTGCACCCCAGCATACAACTACATAGACAATCTTGACAAACATGAAAAGTAACGAGCTATCCACCGGTATAAAGAACGTTGCAGATATCGTCAAGAAGGCCGATAATCTGGAGTTATATGCGATGCTCCTGGATCTTCAATCAAAAGCCCTTGAGCTCCAGGAAGAGAATGCTCAACTCAAACAGCAACTGGCGGATCGAAGCAGAATAGAGTCTCTCCGCGCACGTATTATCCGGCACGACCAGCCATTCATCACTCTTCAGGATGATGATAATCATATTCTATATTGCGCTCAGTGTTGGGATAGCAAGGAGAAATTAATACAGATGAATACGGAACCAAGAAAAGCAACCTTCATGTGTCCATCGTGTAAAAATGAAGGGATTTATGATCAGGATGCTCATAACCGTTATGTAAACGCTAATAAGCCAAGAGGGCCAAGAATTGCTGTGCTTTAGTTTTTGAATTTAAGATTTCAAGAAAGACACCATATACAAGGCACATGTTTATAGCCCTCCGTACCTTTCAATGTATATACCCGATAATACAGTGATAAAACAGTCAACATGGAATGAATTTGTAGGAAAGAATCCTGATAATCCCCAGGGTGCTTTCGAGGCATTGTGCCGTCTGTTGTTCCGGAACAAGTTCGGAATAGCGGACAGTCTGCCCTATTTCTACAACAATGCCGGTAATGAAACTGTCCCTGTAAAAGTTGGCCGGGACACTGTCGGTTTCCAAAGCAAATTCTTCTCAGGCAACACCATTGATGATTCCCAGGCAAAACAGATAAAACACTCGATTGAAACTGCTCATTCCCATTATCCAGAGCAGAATAAACTGATTGTCTATACAAACCTCGCCTTTGGTAACCCTAAAGGGGATGAAACAAAAACAGCTCTGCAAAAGGATATAGAGAAGACGGCAGCCGATAATCAGCTATCTATCGAATGGAAGTTTGGCGACAACATCCTGGACATAGTAGACCAGACGCCTCTCGCAAGAGCATTGTTTTTCGACCTTAACGACAATCTCCAACGTTTGCCGGCTTCTGTTAAAATATGGAACGACAATAACTATAAAGATATCAGCGCCGAAATCGCATATAAAGGACAGACAATTCAGATAGATCGGCGTAAAGAAATAGCAGAACTGAAAGAATTACTTGCTCAACGTCGGCACGTCTTGATTCACGGAGAAAGCGGAAGCGGAAAATCAGCCGTAGTAAAACAATTCTGGCAGGAGACAAAGAACACACCCGATTCAGTTCTTTTAATGCTGAAAGGTATTGATTTCGACGCCCGTTCCGTAAACGACCTATTCAACTTTGATGAATCCTACACCTATGCAGGATTCCGTGATTTCTATGATGGTCATAGCAGTAAGATTCTAGTTATTGACTCCGCAGAAAAACTCACAGAATTTAGCAACCATACCGTTCTTCGTCTTCTGCTGGATGGTCTCGGAGATACGGGTTGGCAATTCATATTCACTTGCAAAAGCAATTCTTCGGAAGAGCTGCACCGACTGCTCAAAAACCTTTCTGTGAAGGTATATGACATGAAGGTAGATATCCTATCAGAAAGTGCGCTTACTAGTATCTCTGTTCAGCATAACCTAAGTCTTCCCACAAATCAAAAGGTCCTGCATCAGATACGGATTCCGTTCTATCTTGCCAGATATTGTGAACTTGAAAGTGACGAAGTAGCTTCCCCGGAAGCCTTCCGTGAGCAGGTCTGGGAGTACAAAGTTAGAGGTCGTGTCAGAGGAGGAAACCAGCAAAAGAGAGAGCAGTGCCTTACTCAGATTGTCCAAGCCCAACTACAACAGAGATCTTATTATGTCAATCCGGTAGGGTTAGACCATAATAGTGCATACTTATTAGTTCAGGAGGATGTACTTGCCACATTACCGCACAAAGGCTATGCAGTCAAGCATGATCTGTATGTAGATTGGACATTGGACTACATTCTGGAACAAGACTTTTCTACCATTGACAAATGCATGTCAGTACTAAAGGATGTTCCTCAAAGCATAACCTATTCAAATGCCTTCAGCCGGTGGCTAGAGGTTCATATTGAGACAAAAAATCAGCGTATTAAGGCTATTTTGGACGCTTATGTAAACGGGCAAGTCAGCCGGAAATGGGAACATACCCTTCTTGTGGCCATTGGCAAGTCAGAAGCATACGCAGCAGATTTCTTCTCACAATACGACTCTTATCTTAAGGCAAACAAATTTGCCCTGTTTGAGAAGTTTGTTGACATCTTGGACGTCTCCTGCAAAGTTGCCACAAGTCACTTTGAATACAAAGGGGAACTTCACACTGTATATTCACCGGTTGGAAGTGGCTGGGACCAGGCCGTCCGTTTTGTCTATAATAACAAGGATACCTACTATTTGGAAAACCTCGGCACCGTCTTAAAACTGCTCAAGGGCTATTCAAAAGCCGGAAACAAAGCAGTAGAGATGCCACATGCCGCGCAGCTGTCTTTGCTGATACATGAAATTGTTGCCCAAAAGAGATTAAACAATGAAGATATCTGGACAGACCACCTCAAACCCTGGTCCGCACTTGTATGCTCTTTCGCCTGGGGAATAAGGAAAGAATTAAGGTCTATCTTCCAACAGGTTATCAGCAATCAATGGATAAGGAACGATGACCCTTATTATGAGCTGGTGGAATATGTGTTGAAAGACGAAGACAATCTTGGGAAATCAATGCTCTACCTGTCTTGTCTCGAAGAAACGATTGGACTAATGCGTCTCTTCTGGCAAGAACACCCAGAAGACAAGAAGGACCGGCTATGGCATCGACATGATACCTATAGCCGTGGATATGTTTTTGCCTTGAATGAAGAATTCGGCATAGACATGGCATACTTCCCGGCCAGCCCGAATCAGACACCGGTATGGTCATTATTGTCAGCCGAAGAATTGTTGGACAAGGACGGCCATAAGACGCTTGATTTCATCATCGATTTTACGGACAATTGCGTAAAGGCTTATTCGAAACGTGACACATTGGACGATAAGACAGTTATCCCTGTTCGGCTACTTGACGGTAACCGTCATGAGATAATAGCTTCACAGTCGCTATGGAATCTGTACAGAGGTACGCAAAGCTATTCCATACCGCATCTCTTGGAAAGCTATCACATGGCGTTGGAAGCCCATCTGTTGAGAGAGGCAGATAACAAACAGCAGGAGCCAGATTGGGAGAAGGTGAAGACATGGCTGTGGCGCATACTGAATAACTCCCATTCGGTATCTCTCTATGCTATTGTAGCCAGTATAGCTACTGCGCATCCAGTTGAGCTATTTGACGTAGTACTGTTCGTCTGTCAGGATATCCGTTTCATATCCTATGATTTAACACGATTTACGTGCGAAATGATAGCAGGCAACCGCAGCATCACCTTCCATCGTCATGAACTCTGGTGGAAAGAACGCCAGCAGTCCAACAGCCTCCCTCACCGTCAACTTCACTTGGAACGGGTACTTTTGGACCTTCAGTATAAGTACGACAACGAAGAAAGTGAATTGGCTAAGACCAGACTTGCCACTGTTTATAGTCTGGTGGATCAACTCAGGTCTCAGGCAGATAAACTAAGTGATAAAGACAGAACTCTTCGTTTTATTAAAGAACGAATCAATTACCGGGGATATGACAAGAAAGACGTAGTCCTGAAGGGAGGGGTCGAAGCCGTCATGTTGACTCCAACCTTCACGGAGGATATGAAGGAAGAGAGCAAACGGGCCAGCGCTCTTGCCGATAGACTCGGTGCAATCAGCCTTCGTGTATGGGCCGATAATAAGTTCAAGCGGCAGGAGGGCGAGTTAAAAGGAAATCAGTTTGTAGGGAACCCCAAGTTGGCGCTGGATGCAATTCGTGAAATAGAGAAACAAGGTGAGTCTGGCAATACTAACTATCTTCTGTTACCCGGTGATGCATATGTGCCATATATGGCCAGTGCGGTACTCTTGATGTTTCACCAGGATATTTTAACCGATTCAGAGAAGAAAGAATGCTGGGAGCGGGTATTGATGGCGTTGAACGATCCGCGTGCTATGGTATCCAATACACTGTCAGAACTTAACATCTGCATTGCGGCAATTCCCACATTGCTTGACATCTATCCAGAACGGGAAGAAGAATTATTACCTGTTATTGCAGGGTATGCCACAATCAAGAATGTATATATAGACCGGCGAGTCTGTGACATGCTGTCTTCCACTATTCTTGGCGGGAAGTTATGGGAAAAGAGACATGCCCTGATGCACAAAGCCCTTGTGTTCCTCAAGAACAACCTTCCTGGCAGAGACTATGAAGCTATGGATGCAGACAGCGCAGATGCTGTCCTCTGTCTTCTCACATGTCAGCCGCCTGAAGATAAACGCAGTATTGGGAACATCTGTATAGACAAAATTTCAGATAACTGGGCAAATGAAGAGGGACAATTAAACTTGATGGACGAATATCATATCGCAGAGAACGTAACCAACTACATCCTCTTTGCGCCAATGGAAGACGTTGGCCGTTTGATGACGAATTATGTCCCGGTTCTCCGAAACGATGAATATGGTAAATCTTTGTTGGGCACTTTTGTCATAAATGCGGCTCAGTGGAAGAGATTCAATAATTTCTGGAGAGTCTGGGACACATATTACGACAAGGTAAAAGCATTGGCTTCCACCCACTCATATAATCCACTGCTGAACACATATCTGCTGAACCCTGATTATTTGAATCGGGATTATGACGACTGGTTCACATTGGAAGAGAAAGATATGGCTTTCTTTGAACGTGCTGCCGAAGATTTGGGCGGCGCGCCGGAAACCATTACCGCACTTTCGCGTGTTTTTGCAACCATAGGCAAGTCATTCACCAGGCAGTCAATTGGGATTTTCAATACCATCATAACACAATATCATCCTATTATTGATGATAGAAGAAGTTATGCAGTGTTCTACCTGGAGAAAATAGTTAAAAATGTCCTCCTCCAGAATGAGTCTGATATCAGAACAGACTCTCTGTTCAAAGAGAAATTTGTAACAGTTTTGGAGTACCTTAGAGACAATGGCTCCACTGTGGCAAGTGAGATGATAAACAATTTGTAGCATGGCAGTACCGGTAAGACATATTGACCTTTTGAGACAATTCGTGGCAGATACAAGTCAGCCCGTATGGGCTAGGGACTTGGTATGCCTTGTCGCAAACACGGGAGGCTCCCTCTCGGTAGATGAAATGCTTCTCATTTGGGAAGAGTTTGAAAAGGGGGTAACTACTCCCAGCCAGGCAGTGTCTGCAGGCATGGGCACCCCGTACCCCAAGGTTGAACTGCTCAAGTTGACCCATCATCATGGGGTAAATGCCTTGGCTGATAACCAAGAGATTACCTTTTGCCAGGAAGGCATTACACTGCTCTATGGCCAAAACCGTTCTGGCAAGAGTGGATATTTCAGAGTCCTTAACCAATTGGCTTCAGGGAATGTTACCTATACAATACATCCTCATCTGTATGCTACTACGCCGGCACCTATTTCGGTCAGCGTTGATTATGCTATTGACGGAGTTGTTCAACCGGCCTTCATTTGGGATGGCGTTTCAGCATGCCCACAGGCATTAAGGCATATTCGCTGTTTTGACTCACATTATGCTTCAAGATACCTGGAATCCAGAGGGAACAATACCTATCTGTTTGAGAGCTACAGTTTGAAGGTATTCCGGGGAATTTACGACACCTTGCATTATTTGAAGAATGAACTGAAGTTGACAATTGACCCGGCTGCAGAGGGCGCTCTTACAGGGCTATGTACTGCTGCATACAGAGATGCCTTGAGTCAGGCCTTGATTACTGAATTCCGGCAGGAGCTTGTTAAGTTCGGAATGGGCAATCTACAGGTAGACTTAGTAGTTGATGATCTGATGGTTGAGGATGCCAAGATTGGTATCCGTATTGTGAATAATTTGGCTGTCGACAGTGTCTTGAGCGAAGCGGAGTTGAAGTGTGTGTCTCTCTCGCTATTCCTGGCGGAGTGTGAACTTATGGCCGTGCCTCAGCCGATTATCTTTGATGACCCAGTCAATAGCTTAGATGCCGTTATTATTCAGGCTTTTGCCAATCGGATTCGCAACTTGTCATGTGAGGTAGTTGTTTTTACTCATAATATTTTGCTTTGGGAAGCATTGACTGATGAGAGGAAATTCAAGGTATATGATGCCCCTGGGGCAATCAGAACGTCAGCTAAGAAACATGTCTTAGTGTACGATGTCTTGTCCAATGCAAATCGTGCGGGTTTTATTGTTGGACGTAATGCAAAGAAGACTTTGTTTTATCTTGACTTGGCTAATACGGATTTAGCATCAGCGATCCCTTTATCTAATCTTGATGGGGTTGTACATAATTTGAGAATGGCTGTTGAGTGGGCTATTGATGAAGTTGTTTTCAGAGGACTTGCTCCCCATCGCTTTAAAGGCAGTGAGAATAACGATTGGAACAAAATGAAAGCGATGGCTAGTGCTGGGGACCAGAATGTGGTAGATTTGAAGAGAAATTATGATGATCTTTCTGCGATGGGTAGCCATGTTGGGGCTTCTTCCTATGCCGTAACACCTACGATAGGCAAGTTGCAAGCAATACATAATGATATTATGAGAATATTTAGGACGGTTTATCCGTAATAGATGTTTTTTATGATAATTGTAGTAGTTGGTATCGGATACATCGGGCTCAATTTGCCAGCCTCTTGGCGCAGTACATTTGAATAAGTTTGGGAAGTTTTTTGACTGGACTGTGGTATTAGAGAGTTATAATCGCTTAGTGAATTTATCTTTCTGAGCTTAGCCAAGAACTATTATATTTTGAAAGCATCAGTCAACATATATGGTATTTACCGAAGGCTGGGTGGTCGAAGTTAATAGACAAACGCTGGAAAGATACGGTTTATGAAGAATAAATACAGCGTTTTTCCATCTTAATAGACGACGAGTGGTAACGTTTTGAAAAAGATATATTCTTTTTTAGTGAGGACACCAAGTCCCTCTCTATAAATGATTGATTGCTATGAAACAATCAACACTGGAACCGTGCGAGCCTTGAATGGTTGATATAAGGTCTTCTATTTGTCTTGATTTCAATACTCAGTTCTTAAAACTATAATTTTGTTAGTTATAATGAAGGTTTAGACTTCGGTATTTCCTGCGTTGTTATGAGAAGTAAATGTAGATTATATGGATTGGATTCAACAAAACATTCAGTGGCTATTTAGCGGATTTGGTTGTGTTGTCATTACAACTATTGTTGCGATTGTAAGATCAAATAGGAAAAAGAACGCAGCGAATAGTGAAATGAGAAAAGGTTTAATTAGTGATAGTGAATCCGAAGGGTTTTCAAGTACATCCTCTAAGACCTCTTTGAGCATTGATTCGTTAAAGGCGAGAGTTAGTATCCTTTTCATAGATGATGAGAGGTTTAACATGGTAGATATTCTGAGAAATGCTGGTTGGCGTAATACTCAGTACAAGAAAGATGTGAAAAGTTTGCAAGACCCTAGTATTCTCAGTGCTCATATCATCTTTGTTGATATTTATGGCGTGGGATTGTCATTATTTAAGGAACAAGGATTAGGGTTAGCGAATGCGTTGAAAGATAAGTACCCCGAGAAAGTTATCATTATCTGCTCCGGAGAAAATCAAGGTAATATTTTTAATAAAACTCTCCGTAAAGTGGATGAATGTATTTCTAAGAGTGCGGAACCTTATGAGTATATAAGCATGGTTGAGGAGTTCGCTCAAAACTTGGTTCTCTAATGAATAGACATATTATATCCCCTACTGGCGCTATTGTATCATCTACAATGCCTGATACATGTGTGGAATGTGTTAAGAAAAATGTGCTCTATGATACTGCTTACATATGCTGTCCTCTTGACGAGTCTTATAAGCGGTTGGCAATAGCAGCAAATAGCGCTGGTCGAGCTTATGTTTGCTCAGGAGATTTCAAGGACTTGAAGGAATTCCGATATGCGGTAGATGTTGTTATAGATAATATCAAAACTCTTCAACGGATTAACCAAGAAGTTCGCCAAGAGTCTGAAGAACGTCTAAGAAAAGAACAACAAGTTAGGGTGGATCGTTTAATCCATAATCTAAAGAACATTTATAGCCATTTTAATCAAGAGTTATATAATTTGTTACCTCAATCTGCGAAGAATCACTCAGACGCCCTCGAGATTGCCAAAAAAGAAATATCTAAGAATGTCGAAAAGGCTGCAAAGACTTTAGTTAGATTGCAAAAGCTTAATGTGAGCATAAAGGCAGAGATTTCTGTTTATGAAAAGTTGATGAGAAACGACGTTAGTCTATCTAAGAGGTTTCATAATCCTCGAGATATTCTCATTCTAGTTCTTAATACCTTTTTTGGCGACTTCTCTGCTGAAGGAGTATATGTGGAGGTCGATAGTTGTTTCTTAAAAGCTTACTTCGACTTTGAGTCGGTGCAAGTTGCACTTTACCATTTAATAGAAAACGCGGTAAAATATGTAAAACCTAACACTACTATACGTGTCCATTTTCATTCAATCGAAAGGCACCTTTCTATGGAAATAACTATGTGTAGTATTCAAGTGAATGAAGAAGAAATGGAAAAGATTTTTGACGAGGGATATTCTGGTGAGAATGCTCGAAAGCTCCAAAGACATGGAAAGGGGATAGGAATGAATCGTGTAAGACGATTATTAGAGCTGAACAAGATTGGTTTTTCATGTTCTTTTGGCCCTGCTATTTCTTCGGAGAATGGGGTTTCATATGCTATGAATGTCTTTAGAATTGATTTTCCATTAGGATAATCCATTCAAATCAATCTTAATATAGCCCCCCCCTCACTCATTCCGCCCCCGAATAACCAAAACTCATTCATTTCACGCCGGACAGAAGATAATAATTAAACATATGACACAATTCAAAAACAACGGAAAACTGAAGCTTCTCATCATTGTGGGCACGCGCCCTGAGATTATCCGTTTGGCGGCAGTTATAAACGAGTGTCGCAAGTACTTCGATACCCTGCTGGCGCACACCGGCCAGAACTATGATTACAACCTCAACGGAGTGTTCTTCAAGGACCTCAAGCTGGCCGATCCCGACATCTATATGGAGGCCGTGGGCAATGACTTGGGCGAGACCATGGGCAATATCATTGCCAAGAGCTACCAGCTGATGGTCGCCACCAAGCCCGATGCCGTGCTGGTGCTGGGCGACACCAACAGCTGCCTGAGCGTCATTGGCGCCAAGCGCCTGCACATCCCCATCTTCCACATGGAGGCTGGCAACCGGTGCAAGGACGAGTGCCTGCCCGAGGAGACCAACCGCCGCATTGTGGACATCATCTCCGACGTGAATATGGCCTACAGCGAGCATGCCCGCCGCTACCTGGCCGACACCGGACTCCCCAAGGAGCGCACCTACGTCACCGGCAGTCCCATGGCGGAAGTCCTCCATAACAACCTCAAGGAGATAGAGGCCAGCGACATCCACCAGCGCCTGGGACTGCAGAAGGGCAGGTACATCCTGCTGAGCGCTCACCGCGAGGAGAACATAGACACCGAGAAGAACTTCCTGAGCCTGTTCACCGCCATCAATAAGATGGCCGAGAAGTACGACATGCCCATCCTCTACAGCTGTCACCCCCGCAGCCGCAAACGCCTGGAGGCCAGCGGTTTCCAGCTTGACAAACGCGTCATCCAGCACGAGCCCCTGGGCTTCCACGACTACAACTGCCTGCAGATGAACGCCTTTGCCGTGGTGAGCGACAGCGGTACCCTTCCCGAGGAGAGCAGCTTCTTCACCTCCATTGGCAAGCCCTTCCCCGCCGTGTGCATCCGCACCTCAACTGAAAGGCCGGAAGCAATAGATAAAGCCTGTTTTATCATTGCCGGTATTGATGAGAAGTCATTGCTCCAGGCGGTTGACACTGCTGTATCGCTCAATCGTGACGGACAGCATGGTATTCCTGTTCCGGATTACATAGACGAGAACGTATCCACGAAGGTCGTGAAGATTATCCAAAGCTATGTGGGAATAGTAAACAAGATGGTCTGGCGAAAATTTTAACATTTAACAAGTTAACAAATTAACATATAGATATGAGCTTATTCAAAGACAAAGTCCTCCTTATTACTGGAGGCACAGGTAGTTTTGGCAATGCAGTGTTAAACCGTTTCTTGAAAACCGATATAGGGGAGATTAGGATTTTCTCACGTGATGAGAAAAAGCAGGACGATATGCGTCATGACTTCCAAGCTCGTATGCCGGAAGTGGCCAACAAGATTAAGTTCTACATAGGCGATGTTCGCAACAAGTCCACCCTCAAATATGCCATGAAAGGCGTGGACTATGTGTTCCATGCCGCTGCCCTCAAGCAGGTGCCTTCTTGCGAATTCTTCCCGATGGAATCACTCCAATATGCTACTTAACTAATTGATACTCAATCAAATATACCCATAATCGTAACGTCTCTCGCTCAACCGAGGTACTACCGGTCCAAAAATCAACACCATTGGACACAAAAGCAACGCCGCAAACTGCTATTTTAAAGAACATATCGTTGTGCGTGTTTCACAACACCGTTGTGCAAAAAGCCAGCAACTTAGGCCCTAAACACGACTGCAAGATACGAATATTTTTCGAGCCCTAAAAGCCCTGTTTCATAA
>JAEEGF011572984.1_pt1 | contig 36718 bp, 26 predicted proteins | sample 9134171 | NCBI WGS metagenome assembly JAEEGF01 (sample SAMN16246542, study PRJNA631951) | gut metagenome | biome: gut microbiome; feature: rumen; material: AP-attached | host: Bos | place: Iran: Karaj | collected 2018-10 | reverse complement strand
AAGAATGGACCACACAAAGAAACAGACGGCAAGGCGCCATGTTGTAGCCCAAAACTTGGAGCCGAACAACTGCCGATAGCAGATGTAATAATAGAGCGGGATAAGGAAAATGGTAATCCCGTTGCCGACACGGATGGTGAAGGCGACAACAAGCATCAATGTGCTCATGAAAATCTGGACGAAGATGTTTTCGGGAAAGGAGAGGTGCGGATGCCGCGGGGCAAAACGGAACACAATGAAGGTGGGCAATATCATTATCATGGTCAATACCATCATGGCCCATCCCGGATGAGTCACCAACCATTGATAGCAGGTACTGATTATCTTGAAGTATCCAGTCCGGTCGTAGTCTTCAATTTCGAGGTCGTTAAGGCTGACATCCTGACCGATTATCTGCATGAGGATGACATAGGCCAGCGCCACAATGAAGAGCATGTTGACGGGTTTGTAGCATATCTGCCGGTGGCCGCCGATATAGTCCCCGATCAGGTGACCGGGGCGCCAAAGGAGCTGCAGCAGCGTGTTGGGAAGGGAGCGGCTGTCCATACCCCACACGTCGAGGATGCTTTTGCCGACCCACTTCCATGTGATGTGTCCGTCGCCGGCTCCTTGCGAGCAGATGGGGCAGTAGTTGCCCATGAACACATGTCCGCAGTTGGGGCACTGGTGTTCCTCCAGCTCTTCGTCGGAATATAGAGTGGGTTTGTTCTGCCTAACGCGGAAACGTCCAAGTGTTTCTTTCAGGTTCATGCCTTAGAAAATAAGACTGAACAGAACCCAGAGCCAGTGGGCGGCGATGCCGGCGCAGAGGCCTCCGATGGTGTGGGCTCCGATGGCTTTGCCGATGAGGTTGCGGTAGCCGAGACTGTCGAGCATGGCGGTGTGGGTGGAGAGGTAGCCGCTCCAGCACATGCCCATGGCGGTGAAGACGGCTATGGCGTTGTTGTCGATAATGCCTTCAGAGATGAAGCGGGGGACAAGACCAAGGGCAGCACCCACGGCACCAAGTGCGGTGATGGGGAAAGAGATGAGGGCACCGAACTTGAAGCCGAAGAGCCAGTCGAAGACCACGTTGATTTTGTCGGCCAGCATGGTGATGACGGGGACACCCTCGTAGGCGGCACCGGTATATTCGCCATGTTCGCCCGAAGGACCGAAGGTGAGCATCATGACCACGGTGGAGATACAGAGCACGCCAGGGATGATGGCGAGGCCGATGTTGACGCCCTCCTTGCCACCGTCGAGCACACCGTTGAGGAAACGCTGCAGCACACTGCCTTCGCTCTTGTAGGAAATCTTCTGCTCGTTGCCTTCGGTGGCACCTTCCACCACAGGGGCATCCATCTCGGGATAGCTCTTGAGGGTGAAACGCTGCATGAGGCGGGTGGAGACGATGCTGCCGATAAAGGCACCAAGGATACCCACAGCGGCACCACTACCGAAGCCCTTGCCTATCATGAAGGCCAGCACCACGAGGCCCATGCCAAAGGCAGTGCCGAAATTGGTGAGGGAGACAAGCTGGTACTTCTTGAAATACTGAGAGAAGTTCTTGTCGTGAGCCAGGGAGATGATGGCGGGATTGTCGGAGAGGAAGGTCATGACTGCACCCAATGCGGCAACGCCGGGCAGATTGTAGAGGGGTTTCATGAGGGGACGCAGGATGTTTTCCATGAGTCGCACAACACCAAACTCGATAAGCAGTTTGCTGATACCACCCATCAGGACGCAGATGGCCATGATGTAGAAAACGGTTTCGAGCAGGAGCTGGTAGGCTGTCTGCATAAAGGTGTTAAGCATGTGGGGCAGCGTCATGCGGTAGGCCAACATCCAGAAGAAGCCGATAAACAAAATCAAGAACAGGATAGCCTCAATGGAGCGCTTGCTGGTGAACTTGAGGGGGTTCTTGATTTTGAAACGACGCTCTATGCCGCCAAAGAATTTCTCGGCCCAGTTGGCATACTGGGTGGTTTTGTTTTTGCGATGGTCATGAAGTGCCATGGTGTTTTTTATTGAGGGGGTTCTTAAAGGAAAATAGGAATTCTTAGGGAAGGCTAAAGAATTCTATGATTTTACGTTTTATTCTCTTTCGATTTTGGCCATACGCTCTTTGAGCATGCGATAGACCTCCATGCTCCAGGTGATGCCGATGTTGGCGCGGAGGGAGTTGCTGACCACCGGAGTGGCAACAGTGTAATCGGTGGTGCGGCAGTTGGCCACAAAGGCATGGAGACGGAAGTCGGGGCAGGCCTTGGGATGGTATTCCATGCCGAGGCCATAGGTGAGATGGCTGTGGCCGGTTTCGCAGAAGATGTCGTAGAAACCGGTGGCAATATTGCCAAACCCAGGCAGAACTTTTTCGGAACGGTTCTGCTCGTAGGCTCCCTTGACAAAGATGTTGAACTCTTTGTTAAAGTATACGTTGGCGCAGCTGACAATGGCGAAATTGTTGCCCCAGTCCTTCATGCTGTTGGCGTGATGAATAAGGTCGAGATAGATGTCCCAGTGCTCATACTCCAGTTCGTGGCCGATAGCGATGTAGTTCATAAATTTGCGGTCGGGACGCTGGAACATGTTGACGGAATGGAGTAACTTGAGGTGACCCACCTTGCCGCTGTAGAAGAGGTTGTAGGACATGAGACCTGATTTCCATTCCTGACCCGGTGCGAAACCAAGGCCTGCACCGTAGTGGACATAGGGAGAATTACCCATCTGGAGAAGGATCATCTGGGTAGCATCGTCGCTCTTGTAGGCGGCAGCCACAGCAGGCTGGAAGCAATAGAAATTATCCCAATAATGGGTACTGAAAAGGACATTGATGGGAGGTGCATCGTATTCGAAGCCACCCACGGCTAAAGCATCCTTACCGAAACGAAACATCCAATTGGGCGACGGAGAATAGTTGATGTAAAGGAAGTCGGTATTGTCGAAAAGGCTGACATCACCAGGGGAAGCAATGATACGCTGGCGGAAAAAGTAGCTGAACTTTTCACCTATAGGACCACCAATAACAAAATTAAAATAACGGCCGTGGAAACCATAGGGGTTTTCCGTCAGGGTATCACCTTTGACGGTGTTATGATAATAGTCGAAATCAGTACGGGCTTCGAGTTTTATCTGTGTGAAGATGGGGGTAAAGTCTACCTGAGCCTGTGCCATAGGGGTTATTGCAAGCATCGAGAGCATTGCAAAGAGACGTAAAGATTTTTGTTTCAATGTCATATATATAACAATTTTAAGTTGTAACTATTGCAAAAATACGAAATAATATTGATTAATCGGGAATAATATTGTTTTTTCTTAAGAAAAGTTTACATATCAGATGGCGAAAATGTCGGTACAGGTAGACCATTATATGGGGTTTAGGATTGGGGGCAAGAAAAAAAAGTAGGATGTGAGGCTGTTTCGGGCAATAAAGCGGACAAGGTTGCGTTAAAGAGAACAGAAAATTGTATGCAGAAGTTCGTGAGAGGGTGTTTTCGGATGAAGCCAGCATGATTTTGGGAGAGGACTTGCAGCATATAGTTTTCAGCTAACAAACGGGAAAATAAAATATCAATATCTTCTAACTGAGCGTTTATGTCGTCATTGCCTCCCATTTTCGTAGATTTGGCCATTATCTTGATTACTGCCGGGGTTATAACGGTTGTATTTAAGTGGCTGAAGCAGCCACTGGTGCTGGGGTATATTGTGGCAGGTTTCTTTATTGGGCCTTATTTTCAATGGTTTCCAGCAATAACAGACGAGGGGAATGTGCATGTATGGAGCGATATCGGTATTGTGTTTCTGATGTTTGCCTTGGGACTTGAGTTCAGTATCAAGAAACTGAAACGGGTCGGTTCGACAGGAGCCATCACAGCGTTGACGGAACTGGCCATCATGTTCGTGGCAGGCAACACCGTGGGACACCTGCTGGGAATGGGGACAATGGATTGTATCTTCTTGGGCTGCATGCTCTCCATCTCGTCCACCACCATCATCATCAAATCCTTCGACGACCTGAAGCTGAAACAGCAACGTTTCACGGGGACGGTGACCGCCGTGCTGGTGGTGGAGGACTTGGTGGCGGTGCTGCTGCTTGTGGTGCTGAGCACACTGAGCGTGGGTAAGAGCTTCAATGGAGGCCAGCTGGCACTGAGCATGGTGAAGCTGGTGTTTTTCCTGATAGTGTGGTTCACTTTCGGCATTTTCCTGGTACCCACCTTCCTGCGGTGGATGCGCCGTTGGATGACGGAGGAGACGCTTTGCATTGTGGCTGTGGGACTGTGTTTCGGCATGGTGGTCATGGCCGACTTTGCGGGGTTCTCGACTGCATTGGGTGCTTTTGTGATGGGCGCCATCCTGAGCGAAACCATCGAGGCGGATGTCATTCACCGCATCATCACCCCGCTGAAGAATCTTTTCGGTGCGGTGTTTTTTGTATCGGTGGGTATGCTGGTCAACCCCGAGGTGCTGGTGAAGCACTGGGTTCCCATTCTGGTGATTGCCGCCGTGGTGATAATCATCAAGTCGAGTGCCGCCACACTGGGCATCCTGTTGAGCGGCCGCCCGCTGCGCAGTGCCATGCAAGGAGGTTTCTGTTTCTGCCAGATAGGTGAGTTCAGCTTTATCATTGCGGGGCTTGGTCTCAGCTTCAAGGTTATCAACCCATCGCTCTACCCCATCATTGTTTCCGTCTCTATCCTCACGACATTTGTCACCCCCTATATGATTAAGGCGGGATTGCCAGCCTACGAATGGCTGTGGCCCCGTCTGCCGAACAAACTGAAACAGGCTTTGGAGAGGTACAGCACCAGCAGCCGCGTGACAACCCATGAGAAAAAACTGGGCACCTTCGTCCGCAAGCAGCTGACCTCCATTCTGTTCTATAGTGCCATACTTGTCGCATTGGGATTGCTGAGTTTCCTGGTGTTGCGGCCATTGCTCGACGGTCTCTTTGCCGGATGGAGTATCCCCCAAGTGTGGGGACGGATAGTGGGAATGATTGTCACACTGGTGTGCATGGCTCCATTCCTATGGGCGCTGGCCGTGAAGAACGTCAGCCGTGAACGTATCCGCAAGATGCTCCACACATACAACCACAGCCAGGTTGCAGTGATACCTCTGTTGGCCCTGCGCTATTTCGTGGCACTCTTCATGGTGGGATGGGTCATCTCGCAATACGTCCATCTGGCGGTGGGTCTCGTGGTGGTGGTGGCCATCGTGGTGGTGGCCGTGGTGCTGCTGTCGCGCCGTGCCACCGATTTCTACAACCGCATTGAGGGCCACTTTGTGACCAACTTCTATCAACGCCAAGCCCAGAACTCGTTCAAGATACCCGAATCACTGGAGAAGAACTTCATCATGGAGCGCATGACCGTCACCCCCTATTCGCCGCTCTCCGGATTGCGGCTGATGGACTCGAACTTGAGGAAAGACTACGGGGTAAACGTCGTGACGATTGAACGTGCCGGAAAGGTGTACGACCTGCCCGACAAAGAGATGCTCATCATGCCCGGCGACCGGCTCACCTTCCTCGGCAGCGAGGAGCAGTTGTCGCGAGTGAGGAGCGCCGTAGACGTAGAGCCCGACATGCTTATCCACGACCATTCCGACAACGAGATAAACACCTACCGCCTCGAGGTGGGCACCGACAGCAAACTGACGGGCAAGTCCATTCTGAACTCGCACCTCATGGACAACTACCAGTCGATGGTCATCGCCATCGAGCGCGGCAAAGACTATATGATCAACCCACCCGCCGACACAGTGTTCCACTTGGGCGACGTGGTATGGATGGTGTCGCCCCTCGAACTAAAAATTAACGACCTCCGCATCGAGAGCATCCCCTCGTGACACCCCACCGACAATCACACGAATAAAATACAACACAGATACATGAAAAAAAGACTGTCACTACTACTGTTCATCGGTCTGGCCTTTGGTGCCACGGCCCAAAACGACAAAGGATTCGAGATTTCGAAGAATCTGGAGATTTTTGCCAATGTATACAAGAACCTGCACACCAACTATGTCGACGATGTCGACCCCGGCAAGACCATGAAAGTGGCCATTGACGCCATGCTTGCATCAATGGATCCCTATACCAATTATTTTGCCGAGAGCGACATGGAAGATGTCAAGATGCAAGTTCTGGGGCAATATGGAGGCATTGGGTCGCTAATCCATCAAGACGGTGGAAAGATTTATATTGCCGAACCCTATGAAGGCCTTCCCGCCGACAAGGCCGGCCTAAAGATAGGCGACCGCATTTTGGCCGTAAACGGGGAAAGTACAGAGGGTCGAAGCAATAGCGATGTGAGTGCTGCCATGCGCGGACAAGCAGGCACTAATGTGACTTTGCGCTTAGAACGCGACGGTAAAGAATTCGATGTCATCATTACCCGTGCCGAGATACGTCTTCCCAACGTACCATACAGCGGTATGGTAAACAATCAAATAGGCTATATCCGCCTTGACGAATTCACGCAAAACGCTGCCAAAAATGTACGCGAAGCTTTCAAAAAACTAAAACACGACAATCCCAATCTTAAAGGCATCATCCTCGACCTTCGCGGCAATGGTGGAGGACTGATGGGCGAGGCTGTAGATATTGTAAACATATGGGTACCACAGAACGAATTAGTGGTAGAAACCAAGGGGAAGGTATCTGCAAAAAATATCAAATCGCGTACCCGCATGCCAGCCGAAGACCTCGATATCCCTGTGGCAGTACTCATCAATGGACAGAGTGCATCGGCCAGCGAAATTGTCAGCGGAAGCCTTCAGGACCTTGACCGTGCCGTCATCATCGGTGAACGCTCCTATGGAAAAGGGCTTGTCCAGAACATTCTCCCCATGCCCTACAATAGCCAAATGAAAGTCACCGTATCAAAATATTTCATTCCCTCAGGTCGGTGCATCCAAGCTATCGACTACAAACATCGCGACGAGAACGGACGTGCTGTCAAAGTTCCCGATTCGCTGAAAACGGCCTTTTCCACACGGCATGGCCGCACAGTGTATGACGGTTTCGGCATAGAACCCGACATCGAAGTGGAGACACCCACCTCGTCACTCCTGTCTGTGGCTCTATACAACCGTTTCCACTTCTTCAACTACGCCATGAAATTCCACCGCGAACACGACACCATCCCGTCACCCAAAGATTTCACCATCACCGATGAAATTTATCAAGACTTTGTCAACTACCTTTCGGACAAAACCTACGACTACACAACCTACACCGAAAACATCATTGCCGACCTTCGCAAAGTTGCTGAAGAGGAAGAATATATGGACAACCTGAAACAACAGATAGAACAACTGGAAAAAACCTACAAAGAAGCCAAGAAAGACGACTTAATGCGCCACCGCGACGAGATAAGCCAACTGCTAAAAGATGCCATCCTACTGCACTACTATTACCGCAAAGGCTGCATCGAAGGAGCCTTGGCACAAGACCCCGAAGTGTTGAAAGCCATCGAAATCCTCTCCTCTCCTGCCGAATACAACCGAATCCTAAACCGCTAATTCTTAATCCTGAATCAAACCACTTAATTCCCACCCCGACATTCGCGCTTCAGTTCATAGAATCCTTTATTTAACCCTGCTTGTAGGGCTTGCCATTAGTATGACCACATCGGTCTTTGCCACCAACCTGTTGTGGGTACTACTGCTGGCCAACTGGGTTGTGGAATGGAACTGGCACGACAAATACCAAGCCCTGCGAAACAACCGTCTTCTCCATGCTTTCCTCATTCTTGCTGCCGTCCATATCCTTTGGTTGCTCGGCACCGAGAATCTCAACTACGGCCTTTTCGACATACAAAAAAAGCTTCCTCTCATTGCTATTCCCTTGGTCGTACTCACCTCCAAACCGCTTCAGTCACGCGAATGTTTTATTGTTGCCATAGCCTACGCTGCCACCATCCTCACCGTCTCCCTCGTCGCACTGGGACGCTACCTCACTATTCCCGACCTTCCATACCGCAACCTCGTTCCCCACATATCCCATATACGTTTTGGCCTCAACATCTGTTTCACAATCTATCTCATCCTCTATGCCATGGTTAAGTTCCGGCGAACATGGCTCTATGTCGCAGGTTCAGTGCTTATTCTTTGGTTTCTGTTCTTCCTCATGCTGATTCACTCCTACACCGCCTACATCATCCTGGCCATCACATCGCTGGTACTCCTCATTGCCTACAGCGGACATCTAACACGCCGCCTTCGACACACTGCAACCCTCTCCATGACCATCATTCTCCTAAGCATTGCTGCTCTTACTGGATATTATCTACACGACTATTTCCATCTACAATCCCTCTCCACACAACCCTTGCAGCCCTGCACCGCCAACGGCAATCCTTACCTGCACCGCCACGACGGCCTCATCGAAAACGGCAACTACGTCCACCTCTATGTCTGCGAAAAAGAGCTGCGACAAGAATGGAACAAAGTCAGTTCCTACCCATTCGACTCCATCACTCCCACAGGCTACACCGTCTACCCTGCCCTGCTGCGCTACCTCGGCGCCATGGGGTATACCAAAGACAGCGTTGGCATGACCCATCTTCAGCCCAACGACATCTCCGCCATCGAAAAAGGCATCGCCAACCCCGTATACCTCCATCCAGGACCTCGAAAACTCTTCTATGTCCTCTTCTACGAGTTCGAAAACTTCCGCTGCTATCGCAGTGTAAGCAACTTTTCATTCCTGCAAAGAATTGAACTATGGCGCAACGCATGGCATGTTTTTCTGCAACACCCACTCTTCGGAGTTGGCACAGGCGATGTGGTAGACCAATGCCACCAACGGCTCGACGACACTCATTCGCCCTTGGCCGATAGTGGCATGCACACCCACAACCAATACCTCAACTTCCTCCTTGCCTTCGGTATTGTAGGATTCCTGCTCATCCTATTCCCGTTCATACGCGCCATCCGCCGCGACCGTCTCTGCAACAACATACTCTTTACAGTCTTCCTGTGCATACTGCTCATCTCCTTCATCAGCGAAGACACACTCGAAACCCTTGCCGGCATCATGTTCACCGTCATGGGAACCATTCTACAAAAAAATGAAAAGCAATGTAACAGGCTTTGATTTTTCAATTTTCAATTCAAAATGTCAGCCCAAACACCGGGTAATTTTTAATTCCAACATGTATCAATACCACACCTTAGAAAACGGCATCCGCATCATATTTCGCCAGAAAAACTCCATTGTCACCCACGCGGGAGTCTATATCAACGTCGGTTCCCGACACGAGCAAGGCTCCGAAGAAGGTATCGCCCACTTCATCGAACACTCCATCTTCAAAGGCACCGAACACCGCCGTTCCTACCATATCCGGAACCGCATCGACGGTGTTGGTGGCGAACTCGACGCCTTCACCACCAAAGAAGAAACCTGCGTCTACGCCTCTGCTCTCTCCGAACATCTCGAACGCTGTCTCGAACTTTTCGCCGACATCCTTTTCCATTCCACCTTCCCTGCCCACGAAATCGAAAAAGAAAAAGACGTTGTCATCGAGGAAATCAACCTCTACCGCGACAGCCCCGCCGAACTCATCTTCGACGACTTCGAAGAGTGCCACTTTGGCACCCATCCCCTTGCTCACAACATTTTAGGCAATAAGAAAAACGTCCGCCACTTCACCCCTTCCATGCTCAAGCACTTCATGTCCACACACTACACCCCCGACCGAATGGTCGTCAGCGTAGTAGGCGACATTGAGTTCAAACGGCTCATCCATCTCTGCCAAAAGTACTTCATCTACGGTGAATCCCAATCCCCGCACGACCTTTCAGCGACCTCCTCCCCGCAACCAAAATCCTTCAACATTACACGCCACAAACACACCCATCAAGTTCACCTTCTGGCCGGTGGCTCTGCACCTACACTCTACGACACCGACAAAACCGCCTTTACCCTCCTCAACAACATCATCGGTGGCCCCGCCATGAACTCACGACTCAACGTCGCCGTGCGCGAACGCGAAGGCTTTTGCTACTCCATCGAGTCGCAATACGTCCCCTTCACCGATGCCGGCCTTTTCTACATCTATGCCGGAGTCGACAGCAATGCTGCAGAACGCAGCACCGAACTTATCCTCAACGAACTCCGCAACCTCCGCGACACCCCACTCACCCCACAACACCTCAAAGCAGCCCAAACGCAACTTATCGGGCAAATGGCCATCACCAACGACTCCGGCCTCAATGAGATGCAGAGCATCGGAAAAGCCTACCTAAACTTCGAGCACGTCGACACCCTCGAAGAAATGAACCGCGACATCCTCGCCCTCACCCCCGCCGACCTCCAACAAGCCGCCCAACACTACCTGCACCCCGACAATCTCTGTTTTCTCTACTACGTGTAAACTCCAAAAAAATCGGTCATTAGGCATTATCCAGATATTGCTCCGATACATTTCACATCAATTCGTATTTACTTGATTGGATTACGAATACGATTTCTGTCTATGCCCTTGCAAGGCGATTCATAGAAGTCTCCTTTAGCCACTCAGTCTTTCCGTCGTCAGGGCACAACCAAAACGTTGCCATCATTTCCGTCATTCCTTTTCAACGCACGCCATTTTCCGAAATTTTTCCCCAACCCACGCCCCGATCCCTTTTGCATTGCCCGTGGTTCGCCCTTTCTTCCACCCTTCGGCTTCTGTTCTACCTCATTTCTCCTTCTGAAATGGGAGAACGATGGGAGAACTGAGGACTAAGGAGCAGCGAAAGAGCGGCCGCGCCTATCTCGGTCACCGAGACGAAAAGCAGAATAAAACGGTTATTATTTGCCTTTCCGTTCCACATGTCTCCGCTTTGCTCTCGAACAGCTTTTGCCACAGACCTGCTTAGACGAATGACTGATTTGGGGTTAACCAAGCAATACCGCCGTTATCCACTATGGGATAATATAGTCCCCCACGTACCTGCAATCCCAGAGTGATTTGTCTTGGAGCTGTCAAGTAGTGTTTTTTAGTGAGGAGTAATCAACTGTTCAAGGGTTGTTCTATGGTGTATGGCCGAAGAACAGCATTTCATCAAATGACGAAAAGAGGGCGTGGCCTGATTAGAAGAGTTCCACCACGATAGCGTGGCTTTGGGGAGTGGCAGCGGTAATGTCGAGGCGGGTGCCGCCGTCGGTGGGCGTACACTTCACCTTGCTCCCCTTGACGGGGGCCACAAGGCGGGCTTTCTTCACTTTGAAGGGCAGTTCAAAGGTTGCCGTAACGGTAGGCTGGTCAAGCAGACAGATGGCGTAGCGGTGCTTGCCGTCCTTGCTTTGGGTGAAGCGGACATTGCCGTGGCTGTAGGGATAGAGGGGACGGGTGGCATAGATGGCCTTGCCGTTCTGGTTCATCCAGACGCCTATCTGCTCCATACGTTCAAGGGCTTCGGGCGGCAGGTTGCCCTGCGCGTCGGGTCCCACATTGAGGAGCAGATTGCCGCCCTTGGCCACGATATCAGCCAGCATGTGGATGAGTTGTGTGGTACTCTTATAGTGGTCGCCGGGAACGTAGGACCAGCTGTCGCCCATAGTCATGCAGGTCTCCCACGGATAGGGCAGCAGTGTGTCCGGCACCTGCTTCTCGGGAGTGCGGTAATTCTCGTAGCGGCCACCCACGGAGCGGTCGACAATGATGAGGTCGGGGTTTCCATCACGGGCTATGGAGGCGAGAGCCTCCATGTCGATGTCCTGCACGCGCTGGTAGCAGCCTAACCACGAGCGTGTCTCGTCGTCGATACTCCATTCCGGGCGCACCCAACCACCGTCAAGCCATAGGATGTCAATATCACCATAGTTGTGCGTAAGTTCACGGATCTGGTTATGAGTAAAACGCTTGAAATTCTCCCAACGGTCAGGATGGGCATCGATGTCGTAGTTGACATTACGATCGGGCGTGGCCCATTCGGGAGCCCAGTAGTCTTTGTGGTGCCAGTCAGGTTTGGAGAAGTAGAGGCCTGTCCACATGCCGCGGGCACGGAAAGCGTTGACGATGTCGAGCGTGATGTCGGGCTGGGGGTTGCGGCTATAGGGGCAATCCATGCCTGCCACACTGTAGTTGGTTTCGGCACTGCGGAACATGCAGAAACCGTCGTGGTGCTTCGTGGTGAAGACCACATACCGCATGCCGGCGTTCTTGGCGGCCTCGGCCATGGCAGCGGGGTCGAAACGAGTGGGGTTAAACGTCTTGTTCAGTTCCTGGTAACGCTGTTTGTACTCGGTGTACGGCATCCCCTTGCGGTCGATCCACGGCTCGTTGCAGATGCTCCAAGACTCAACGACACCCCACTGGGCATACATGCCCCAGTGCATCATGAAGCCGAATTTAAGGTCCTGCCATTGGTCGATGCGGTTGAGGATGACGGGGTCGGTTTCAGGGTCGCGAGCAGTCTGGGCAGCGGCAACGCCCCACAGCAGACAAACGGATGCTACAATCAGAAAATATCTCTTCATAATATTAATGTTTAAAATCGCGTGAATGTGTTAATGTGTAAATCGATTAACGGATTAACTCGTTTACGAATTAACGAATTCAAAACTCTCCGGCTGCAAAGGTACAACTTTTTTTCGATATGACGGGAAAATACCTAATTTTGGGTATTTCCCTGACGGTGGAAAAACAATACCTTTGCTGCAAGAAAGAAAAACAACAAAAGATGAATAAAACCATTCGTAAAGCATTCTGCACTGCGATGTTGCTGGTCGCAATCCCTGTTGCCATAATGGCACAGGACGACAGCATTTCCAAGGCTCCGCGACTCACCATTGGTGGGTATGGAGAGGCCGTTTACAACTACAATTTCTATAGCGACAACGTATTTCGCTACTCGCATAGCGAACGATATACCGAAAGTAAGGGACACGGACGCGTGGACCTGCCCCATGCTGTACTAATGCTGGGCTACGACTTCGGCCATGGCTGGAGCATAGGAACGGAGATAGAGTTTGAACATGGCGGCACCGAGGTCGCCGTGGAGAAAGAGACGGAAGAGACCGGCGAATTTGAACAAGAGGTGGAACGCGGCGGCGAGGTGGCCCTGGAGCAGTTCTGGGTGCAGAAGAGTTTCTCGAAACACCTGAACCTGCGCATGGGACACATTGTGGTGCCTGTGGGAATGACCAACAACAACCACACCCCTGACCATTTCTTCACCGTCTACCGCCCCGAAGGCGAGAACACCATCATGCCCTGCACGTGGCACGAAACAGGCATCAGCCTGTGGGGTCGCTTGGGCAGCTGGCGTTATGAGGTGCAGTTACTGCCGGGGTTGAACAGCAACCTGTTTGACGAGTCTGGCTGGATACACAATGGCTCGGCATCGCCCTACGAGTTCCGTCCAGCCAACTCTTTTGCAGGTGCCGCACGTGTGGATTTCACCGGAGTGGAGAACCTGCGGCTAAGTCTAAGCGGCTATGCGGGCAACAGCTTTAACAACGACATCACCCGTGCCACATACAAGGAAGACTCGCGCTACTACGGAGCTACCGGCACGGTGCTGATTGGAGCATTCGACTTTGCCTACCAAAACCGTTATGTGACAGTAAGGGGCAACGCGGACTATGGCTACCTGGGTGATGCGGGATTGATATCGACACGCAACAAAAACCAGACCACAATGACGGGCAACCCCTATCCCCACACAGCCGTGGGACGGAACGCTTGGGATGCCTCTATAGAAGCAGGTGTGAACCTGCTTGCTTGGAGATGGTATCGCATGGGAGACCCGCGGCTCTATCTGTTTGGACGCTATGACAAATACGACAGTTTTGTGCCGGCAGCAGGTTTCAACGACACTGAGTGGACGGAGCGGCAGGTAGTGTCCGTGGGTGTGAACTACTATCCCCTGCCCCAGATTGCCGTGAAGGCCGAAGCCGGAATGAGAATACTGAAAGCACAATACAACAACGAGCCCTACGTGGCCGTGGGCATCACCTGGTGTGGATTCTTCAATAGATAACACTGAGGGTGTCTTGCCCATTCACGACGATTACAACAATATCTAAAACTCACATACAATGAAAAGAACAACTACTAAGATGAGCTTGATTGCTCTGCTGGCCGTAGCCACCATTGGATTTACTGCCTGCAAAAAAGAAACTGACATTACCGTTGAAGACACCGCCGCCCAGGCTGTCAACGAACAATTTGTGAACCACACTGTAGTTCCGACCTACAGTGTACTGGCCTCCAAAGCTGAAAAGTTGGCCGACCAACTGGCTGCCCTGAAACAATCACCGTCCGACGACGGCATCCGCCAGGCCTGTGCCACTTTCCTCGAAGCCCGCGAACAGTGGGAGATGAGCGAAGCCTTCCTTTTTGGTGCCGCAGGCGACTTCGGCATTGACCCGCACATCGATAGCTGGCCCTTAGACGAGAACGCCTTCAATACACTGATGAACAGCCCCGCTATGATCGAATCACTTGACAGCGAGGATGGCGATGTGATTGCCGGCGAGCGTCTGGGCAACGCCCTGTTGGGATTCCACGCCATAGAATATATCCTTTTTGCCAACGGCCAACCCAAAACAGCCTCCGGTATCAGCGCCAACGAATGGATTTACGCCGCCAGCGTTGCGGGCGACCTGCGCAACCGCTGCTACCAACTGGAAGTGGGCTGGATGGGTTCGAAGGCACCCAAAAGCCACATCGAAAAACTGGACGACCTTGAACTTGCCTACACCGTTGCCGGTAGCGGCCAGAGCTATGGCGACAACATGAAGAATGCCGGCAAGGCCGGAAGCACCTACTCCAGCCGACTGGCCGCACTAATGGCCATTGTACAGGGATGCATCGACATTGCCGACGAGGTGGGTTCCTCCAAAATCGCCTCCGCGTTCAGCCAGTCCGACATTACCTACATCGAATCACCCTACAGTCACATGTCCATCACCGACTTCCACAACAACATTATCAGTATCCGCAACGTCTACATGGGTGGTGTCGAAGGCCAACGCAATGAGAACAACTCACTGCATAACTTTGTGAAGGAACGCAATGCCGCACTGGATGCCGAAGTGCTCGACGCTATACAGAACGCGCTGAACAAGATAGATGCCATGCCTGCACCGTTTGTGCAGCACTATAGCGAGCCTGCCAACGGGGTTGCCGCTGAGGCCTGCACCGAGCTCAGCGGAAAGCTGGACAAGGTGACCGACCTGATTAAGAGATATGAATAATAACTAACAAAACAATCACTTACTATGACAAAGAAACAGATTATACCCTGTCTTTTGGCTGCAGCAATGCTGAGCCTTGCAAGTTGCCAAAGCGACCCCGAAACTCCCCCGCTGCCCGAAGGCGTTGACGAGGAGACGTATGCCGGCGGACAGCTGGGCACCACATTCAACCAATCGGCTTCAGCTTTCGAAGACCCCACCCCCGCTGTGGAGTATGCTGGCATGACCAATGCTTTCAAATATGGCGAGTTCTTCTTTGAACACACCATCACACAGAACAACCCTCCCTTCAACGGTCTGGGACCGCTGTACGTCCGTTCTTCGTGCGAAGCATGCCATCCTGGCTATGGACATGGCCGCCGTATGGAACGTTATCGCGCCGACGACTGGGCCAACGGCTACCTGCTGGTAGTATATAACAAGACCACCGATGCCTATGAGACCTCCGTAGCGGGTATGCCGCAAACCAAAGCCGTTCCCCCCTTCAAGCCCTCTATCGATGAAGACAAAATCAACATTGCATGGCTTGACTATACCGACGAATGGGGCAATCGTTTCCCCGACGGTGAAACCTACAGTCTCATCTATCCCGAAGTTTCCATACCCGAAGATGCTTTCTATGCTCCCCTTTCCGCTCCTTACAGCCAGATGGCTTTCCGTCTGGAAAGCACTATCGGCATCTATGGTACAGGATTGCTTGATGCCATTCCCGACGATTCGCTGAAAGCACAGTATCAGAAAGAATACGAGGCTGGTGCCGACCTCAATCCCGCCATTTGGGCCGGAAATGATTGGGCTTCGCTCTACGGTAAGACCAACCACCCTAAACGCTTCACCTATGCTCTAAGCCGCGGCCCCTTGCAAGATGCCGCTGGTGCTAACGCTATTTGGAATATTCCAAACGTGACTCGCAGCGACCGCCGTAGCCACTATCTGAGTCTGAACAAAAGCATCTATGCCAACACTGCCGCCGACGACCCTGAAGTTCAGGCTCAGTTCTACCACTACTTCCCCCAATGGAACAAGACTGGTGACCCCCGCACTGATATCTACAACTATCTGATGTGCGACACCCTGCCCGTGGAGATGTCAGATAAGGACTACATCAATTTTATGGTATGGCACCGCGGTTTGGCCGTCCCCGCTGCCCGCAACCTGAAAGACCCCACCATACAGCGTGGCCGTCAGTTATTCCGCGACATGGGCTGTGCCACCTGTCATCGTCCCAGTTGGACTACCGGACCCGACAATTTCACCGACCCCAACGGCTTCTTCGCCACTGCTGACAACCGCCTCCCTCGCTACCCCTTCCAGAAAATCTGGCCCTACACCGACATGGTTCAGCATCGTCTCCACATGGTCAACGACATCCGCACTGGATGGTGCCGCACCACTCCTCTGTGGGGTCGTGGCCTGTCGCCCATCTGCAGCGGCCATAGCGACCGCCTGCACGACTGTCGCGCACGCAACGTCGTCGAGGCCATCATGTGGCACGGATGCCCACAAAGCGATGCCCGTTGGACAGTGGAAAACTTCCGCAAACTCTCCAAGAGCGACCGCGACGCTGTGGTGAAATTCATCAATGCCATCTGAGTGAACCAAACACCCTCCATTACATCTCTTTCATGAAAAAAACATCTGTCATACTCATGGTGCCGATAGTGATTATCCTCGCTGTCGGCACCATTATTGAGAAATACCACGGCAACGCTTTCGCTGTGGACCACGTCTACAATTCCTGGTGGTTTATCTTGCTGCTTGCCGCTGTAGGCGTAGCCTGTATCGTTACCATTGTGCGTAACAAACTGTGGCACATACCACATCAACTGCTACTCTATAGTTCGGCGGTAGTCATTCTGCTGGGAGGCGGGCTCACCACTTGGACAGGGCAGCACGGCAATCTGGTACTGACCGAGGGGACACCCAACCACCTCTGCACCATGGACGACGGCGACTCCTTCGTCCTCCCCTTCGACGTGACACTGCAACACTTCGAACTGATGACCTATCCCGGCTCAAAAGCCCCAATGGACTTCATCAGTCACGTGACGGTGGAGGGAGACGAGGCCGTCATCTCCATGAACAACATCTACCGGCATAAAGGCTACCGCTTCTACCAAGCCGACTACGACATGCAGGGCGGATCCACACTAAGCGTGGCACACGACCCCTTCGGCATAGCTGTGACCTACTTTGGTTATATGCTCGCCATTGCAGGATTAGTGTGGATGTTTCTCACCCCCAAGTCGCATTTCCGTCGGCTGCTGCGCGGACTGACCCTTGTGCTGATTCTGATGGCCAGCACTGCCCAAGCCGCCCCTTCCACCCTGCCCCGCCAAAGTGCGGACAAGATGGGACGGATGTACGTACTCTATAAAGGACGCATATGCCCCTTGCAAACCCTTGCCAAGGATTTCTCCACCAAACTCTGTGGCAATGCCACATACCAAGGGCTCACGCCCGAACAGGTGCTTAGTGGATGGATCTTCTACTCAACCGAATGGTTTGATGAGCCCATGATTAAAATCAAAGGCAACGAACTGCGCAACCAGCTGGGTATGGAGGGTCGCTATACCTCTTTCTCCAACCTTCTTGCGCATCAGGATCTCTTCAGTGAGCACATACTTTCCAAAAACCTACGCGCCGCCGATGAGAAATACAACCTCATCAAGATGGTGATAGGCAGCGAACTACTGAAACTTTACCCCCTCACCGACTCAACGGGCAAACTCAGCTGGTATTCCCAAAACGACCCGCTACCCCTCGACGTGAACGACAACGAATACATCTTCATCCGTAAACAACTCAGCTATTGCCAGGAGCTGGTTGTGATGGGTGACTTCACCACACTCGACCAAGTATTTGAAAAGACGGCAGAATATCAACAGAAACAAGCTGCTGCAGTGTTGCCTTCTCCTACACGCATCCGTGCCGAACGCATATACAATGCACTCACCACCGGACGCTGGCTTGCCCTGCTCAGCATCACGCTGGGGCTCCTCAGCTTTGCCATTGCCCTCTACTCCTCTCCCCGAAATAAATCAACCGACGTTTCACGTCTTTCTATTATAAGCAGCAAAATGTCAACCCTCATCGTGGCACTGCTTACGCTCTTCCTGCTTGTGATTATTCTGCTGCGATGGATTGCCGGAGGCCATGCCCCAATGGCTGGGGGATTCGACAGCATGCACCTCATGGCCATTGCCATTGGCATCGTGGCTCTCTGCACTGCCCGACGCTACCATATAGCACCTTCCATTGCCCTTATGGCCATGGGATTCTGCCTGATGGTTGCCATGATGAGTGGCTCAAATCCACCCATCACCCACCTTATGCCCGTCCTCAGCTCGCCGCTGCTGACCCTCCACGTCATGGTCATCATGATTGCCTACGCCCTGTTTATCTTTGCCATGCTGGGCAGTGTGGCGGCACTGCTGCGCCCCTCGTTGCGTCCCTCTATGGAACGCATCAATCTCCTGCTGCTCTATCCCGCCGTGGCATTACTGACTGTTGGTATTATCATCGGTGCCCTATGGGCCAACATATCATGGGGCAACTACTGGTCCTGGGATCCCAAAGAAGTGTGGGCACTCATCACTCTGCTCGTCTATCTTTATCCCTTGCACTTGTCAAGATGCAGAGACCATTCCTCCGCGAAGTTGCACATCTGGTGCATCGCAGCATTCCTATGTGTAGCCATCACCTATTTTGGTGTAAACATGTTGCTTGGAGGAATCCACTCATACAATTGAATGCGTTAATCTGTTGATTGCCTGATTGTGTGATTGTTTGATTGCATTAGTGATTGCTTGATTGTCTGATTGTTTGATTGTTTGAGTTATTATTGATTGCTTGATTGTCTGATTGTTTGATTGTTTGAGTATTTTATCACTCAAGCATTAACACATTCAAGCGTTCAAGCAATAATTCAAGCATTTACACATTCAAGCATTCACGCATTTATTTACTCATTCACACATTAACGCATAACGGGCAGACAAACAACCAACGGGCAAGTCCCGGCTCATTAAACCACCCACACAGCGTGTCCGCCATGACAAAATGTATAATCCCCCAACTAATCGATAGAACAACCACCCCCAAGAGGAGGGAAAGGAGCGCCAAACGGGCTGCCTCATCCTTCGACCGTGCTATGAGAATGGCACTTTCATAACGTCCAGAACCTATCACGGCAAGAACAGAAGTGATAGCCGTCACCGTGGCAAGCATACCGAACTGACTGGCCTGGAACAGACGTCCCAATAAAGGATAGAAAAGGAACGGCAACACTTGAGCTACAGCCACACCACCCGACAGCGTGAGACTGTTCTTGACAAAAGCATTGCCCTTCAGACGCATTGTGTCCCTATTTGGACTACTCCTCCTCCACGCAGGTTTTCTTGATTATCTCAAAGGTACTGTCGGAAGCCATCCACTCCTTGTCTAACTCCGAGCAGCTTTTATGCCCGTCAAGAGGTTCAAAACATTCCGAAGGACGTTCGCTGAAACGATCGTAAACACAACGGCAACGTTTCTCCTTACATGCCGCCAAACTGAGTACAACCAACATCATTGCAGCTGCTAAAGCTTTCTTTTTCATCATTGTAATATATATTTTGAATTCGTTAATCTGTTGATTGCCTGATTGTGTGATTGTGTGATTGCATTAGTGATTGCTTGATTGTCTGATTGTGTGATTGTTTGAGTAATATGACCGCGTCAGCCACTCAAGCATTAACACATTCAAGCGTTCAAGCAATATCAAGCATTTACACATTCAAGCGTTCAAGCAATAATTCAAGCATTTACACATTCAAGCATTCACACATTTATTTACACATTCACACGTTTCATGAAAGTGTAACCCTTCATCAAACCAGTATTGGCACTGCCGATAAAGCTCAGCACCTGCTTGCCTTCATCAGTGTGACCGTAACGTTCCTTGATTTCCTCGACAGCATGACTGATAGAATAGCCTTTCTGGAAGATGAAACGATAAATGTCCGTGATGTTGTTTATCGCCTCACGACTGAACCCCCTGCGCTGAAGACCGAGAGAATTGACGCCGGCATAAGAAATAGGATACCGGGCAGCCTTAACAAAGGGCGGAATATCCTTGTCCACAAGCGAGCCTCCCGAAGTAATGACATGCGAACCGATATGGATAAACTGGAGACAAGCCGTCTTACCGCCCAAAATCACATAGTCGCCCACCACAATATGGCCTGCAAGCGTGGCATTGTTGGCAAAGACGCAATTACTTCCCACCACACAATCATGAGCCACATGGACATAAGCCATCAACAGATTATGGTTGCCCACCACAGTGCGACCCGAAGCCGAGGTACCGCGATTGATAGTACAGCACTCGCGGATAACATTCCCCTCGCCAATCTCGCACGTCGTATACTCCCCGTCAAACTTCAAATCCTGCGGTATCGCCGCAATTACCGAACCCGGGAAAATACGACACCCTGCACCGATTCGGGCACCTGGATAGATAGTCACATTGGGGCCGATATCGCAATGGTCACCAATCACCACATCGTCGCATATCGTAGTGAAATTCCCTATCCTTACGTTACTCCCAATCTGTGCATTGGGATGTATATCATTCATTTGCATATATAATTATAGTTTAAATTCGTTAATCTGTTGATTGCCTGATTGTGTGATTGTTTGATTGCTTGATTGTCTGATTGTTTGATTGTTTGATTGTTTGATTGTCTGATTGTGTGATTGTTTGATTGTTTGAGTGATTATTGATTGTTTGATTGTTTGACTGCTTGATTGTTTGAGTTATTTGACTGCGCCAGCCACTCAAGCATTAACACATTCAAGCGTTCAAGCAATAATTCAAGCATTTACACATTCAGGCATTAATTCAAGCATTTACACATTCAAGCGTTCAAGCAATAATTCAAGCATTTACACATTCAAGCATTCAAGCATTTATTTTACTTTCCATATAATCCATTAAAAACATGCCGAACGCCACATTGGCGCGATGTCCAGGTTTATAAATACTAAAATGACCCCTCATGGGCATACCCACAAGACGCACATCGCCGATAAAGTCAAGCAACTTATGGCGGCTGGGTTCATTGGGGAAATAAGGGTCGGTAGTGTTCAGCACACCGTCGTGGACACGGAACTGCGAAGCATCCTTGTGGAACGTGCGTTCAAGCCTCCGCAACTGGCGCGAACCCAACTCCTTGTTTACAAACACAAGCGCATTGTCGAGACTTCCCCCCTTAATCAGATTCAGATGCAGCAAAGGTTCAATCTCATGCAGAAAAACAAAAGTACGGCAAGGCGCAATCTCCTTCTCATACTGGGCAAGATCATCGAGACGTGCACTCTGGCGGCCAATCACACTGCCGGGGAAATCAATGACACAATCGACCGAAAACCGCGGCGCAGGCTCCACCTCGTAGAGACTGCCCGTAGGCTTATACTCAAAACGCAACGACTCCGGACAGACAAACTCATGTCGTTCGGCATCCTGCTCCACCACACCCACCCGGGCCAACTGCATCATCCATGGACGGGCAGAACCGTCAAGAATGGGAACCTCGCCGCCATCCAGCTCCACCAGCACATTATCCACTTCGCAACCGTGAAGGGCAGACATCAAATGCTCGATAGTGGCCACACTGTGACGGCCTGAACCCAGCGTCGTACCCCGCTTCGTCTCACTCACCTCCTTGGCAAGGGCTTTCAACGTCACAATATTAAAACGGTCGGTACGCCTGAAAGCAATACCGAAATCGGGAGGCGCAGGACGCACCGTAACCGTCACCGTGCGACCCGTGTGCAGACCCATGCCCGTCAAACGGAACTCCTTTCCTATAGTCTTTTGCCTCATTTCACTGCCTTGAATTGGAAATCCGACATGCGATACAAAATAGCCTCCTCGTTCTCAAAACCGTAATCCTGACGGGAACGTCCGAAAGCCATCGGGTAAATCATATCCTTCGGCGCCGGGATAACAGGCGACTCAAAAAAAGCCGTGCCACGCTGCTGCAAACCACACACAAAATACAAAATAATATCATGAGCCATACCCGCATATGTACTCGTAGGCTCCGTCTTAAACTCATCCCGGAAACCCTCCACAAAAGCACGGTGACGGTCGTCCGTCATAAGCCAGTCGGTATAAAACGTATGGTAATTGAGATTCTGGAGCTGCGCAAAATCAATGTCGCCATACAACGAAGTCCAATCCACAAAAGTGAAAAGATAAGGAGTGTTCGTCTTGATGGCGGAGAGACGGTTCAGCAACTGCGACACATAAATGCGGTTCTTCGACTTATCCTGATCGTAAAGACTCACCACCACCGCCTGGCCGCTACCCTTCAACATCGAAGAGAGTTTCTGTGCCTTCGCCCAATCAACCAACCTGTAGTTCATTCCTTCCACCTTGTCCATCTCCGAAGTCAAAGCGGCAAGAGCCCCCTTCTCAGCCCGCGCTCCCGAATGGATGACAAACACCTCTGCACTGGGAAGTGTATTGTGGATAGCCCTCACCGTAGCCTTTGCCCGGCACTCAACCGAAGGCATACACTTGAAAACATAAGGATTGTCCTTAACAATCTCCTCGCGGTCGGAAACAGGGTTGACAACAAATAGATGAGCCTCGCGAGCCAATTCACAAACCCTCTCAAAAGGCTGACGTGTAAGCATCGCAATAAGCAAATCGCTCTCGGCCACCCTGTGGCTGCGGAAAGCCTGATCCACAGCCTCATTGCTCGTACCCTCCACATCCACCACATTAAGCACCACATTATAGCCCATGTTCTCCAGTTTCTCCAAACCCAAAAGCAGCCCCTCGTAAAACTGGATAAACTCCAAACATCTATAAGATGTCTTGCCGCGCTGCTCCACATCAAATTTCGAAGTGGAGACACTCTCCATCTGGCTAAGATAAAGCGGCATCATAAGCGACACCACAATACTCTGCGGATTGACCCGCTGACGCACCACAGCAGCAGGCCCCATGTCCTCCTGCGCAACAGAAAGGCTCTGCCCCGATGCTTTAGGCTGTTGAGAGCCCGCCGCCGAAGGGCTATGGATAACCTCAACCTGGCGAGACGTGGAAGGGGATGCTGTGGCAGAAACCGACTCTGTAGGTTTGTCGGTAGCGGGAGGAGCCGTCGTACCGTCAGGCATGCGTTGGCCCTTGCAAGGCAGCCATACCGTGTCACCTATCTGCAGAAAATGGATATCCTTCTTCGTGACAGCCTCCACCTCCTTCAGCCCATAGGCTCTGGAGATAGCATACACCGTCTGCCCTTGTTCCACAATATGGATGAAATAGCGTTTACCGTTAACTATTTCTGTCTTGCGCGACACCTTGACGGCTACGCCGCCCTTCATCTGCGCCCAACCGTTGAGACCGAAAGCCGTCAACAGCAAGATTACGAATATCCTTTTCATGGGTTCATGTTCTTTGAAATCGTTAATCTGTTGATTGCCTGATTGTGTGATTGTTTGATCGCATTAGTGATTGCTTGATTGTCTGATTGTTTGATTGTTTGAGTATTTTATCACTCAAGCATTTACACATTCAGGCATTCAGGCATTAATTCAGGCATTAACACATTCAAGCATTCAAGCATTAATTCAAGCATTTACACATTCAAGCATTCAAGCAATATCTACATTTTATTCCCACTCAATCGTTGCGGGAGGTTTAGAGCTAATATCATAAACGACACGATTGACACCTTTGACTCGGTTGATAATGTCGTTCGACACACGGGCAAGGAAGTCATAAGGCAAGTGGCACCAGTCGGCCGTCATGCCATCGACGGACTCTACAGCACGAAGAGCCACAACACTTTCATAAGTCCGCTCATCGCCCATGACACCCACACTCTGCACCGGCAGCAGCATACATCCTGCCTGCCATACCTTATCGTAAAGGCCACTGTTACGAAGCCCTTGGATGAAAATATCATCCACTTCCTGCAAGATATGCACCTTCTCAGGTGTGACATCGCTCAAGATGCGGATGGCAAGACCTGGACCCGGGAATGGATGACGGCCGATAAGCTCTTGCTTGATTCCCAACTGGCGTCCCACCCGACGCACCTCGTCTTTGAAAAGGCTACGGAGAGGCTCAACCAATTGCAGTTTCATATAGTCGGGCAAACCTCCTACATTGTGATGGGACTTGATGGTCTGTGAAGGACCTTTTACAGAACTTGACTCGATTACATCAGGATAAATAGTACCCTGACCCAGCCATTTGGCATCAGTAATAAGTTTGGCCTCGGCATCAAAGACATCGATAAATGTTTTGCCGATAGCCTTGCGCTTCTTTTCGGGGTCGGTGACACCAGCCAACACGCTGTAGAAACGATCCTTGGCATCCACTCCCTTTACATTCAACCCCATGTCGCGATAAGACTCAAGCACACTTTCGAATTCATTTTTGCGAAGAAGACCGTTGTCGACAAAGATACAATGAAGTTGATGACCGATGGCACGGTTGAGCAATACAGCAGCCACCGTCGAATCAACACCACCGGAAAGACCCAGCACCACTTTGTCGCCACCCACTTTTTGTCGCAGTTCAGCGACTGTGGTTTCGATAAACGACTCGGGTGTCCACGACTGGTCACAGCCACAAATATCCACAACAAAATTCTTGAGCAATGTAAGCCCGTCTACAGAATGGTGCACTTCGGGATGGAACTGAATTGCATAAGTCTGCTCCCCATCGATTTGGTAACCTGCATATCGGACACTGTCGGTAGAGCAAATGACATGGTAGTTCTCAGGCAGTTTCTCGATAGTATCACCATGGCTCATCCATACCTGAGTACCCACAGGCACATCCTTCATCAAGGGATTGGAACTGTCAATATAATGCAAATTGGCACGGCCGTATTCCCTCACCTTGGACTGCTGTACACTGCCGCCGCCGTATTTGGCTAAATACTGTGCACCATAGCAAACAGCCAACAAGGGTAACTTACCTTTGATTCCCGACATGTCAGGAACCGGGGCATCGGTGGCGTTGCAACTATAAGGGCTACCTGAGAAAATCACGCCTTTCACATCCGGAGTGAGCGCGGGAATCTTATTAAAGGGATGTATTTCACAATAAATATTCAACTCGCGAATCTTGCGGGCAATGAGCTGAGTGTATTGAGAACCAAAATCTAAGACAATAATTGTATCCATACTTCATTTCTCTTTATAAAAAGCAAAGATACAAATAAAAATCGGATTATCGCACTTTTCTTCCATGAATAATTATAAAAAGGTACACATTTTCACCCTGCACAACGCATCTTCAACTATCGTTTTTTATAGTAATTTTTACAGATTGCCAATCATCGAACACATATCGGCCGTTAGGATTTCATCCCCAAATTTAACATTTACAAATAGCATACTACCCAACAAACAGAGGCTGTTTTCTCCGATGACAGTCATTCAAAACACACGCCCTTTTCCACAAATCTTCCCCAACTTGCGCCCAAGCTCCTTTTGCACTGCCCTTGGTTCACTCTTTCATCCACCCTTCGACCTTTTGTTCTACCTCAGTTCTCCTTCTGAAATGGGAAAACAATGGGAGAACGATGGGAGAACTGAGGACTAAGGAATGTAGGAAGAACTACCGAGCCTACATCGGTCACTGGGACGGAAAACAGAATAAAACGGTTATTATCCGTCTTTCCGTTTCACCTGTCCCCGCTTTGCTCTTGAACGGCCTCCGCCAGAGGCCTGCTTAGCCTAATGACCGATTTGGGTTGTTAAATGACTCTTTCCCCTCTGACGACCGATTGGGACCCTTTCAATATTCGTCTGTTCTTCGGTATTCGACCATAGCAGAAGCAAGGAACAGCTGTTTCAGAATCGAATGAGAATTGTGTGTAAAAAACACATTAAGAAATATTAATTTCGCTCAAGACAAGATTATTGAAAAAAAAAGTGTATTTTTGCAAGTTATGAAAACTGGAATAAAAATAGCGATTATCGCCCTAACAACTTTAATTATAACATCTTGTGGCAATTTCGAGAAGTTGCTGAAAGGTCATGATTTTGATGCACAATATGCAGCAGCCGTTAAATACTATGAGCAACGGAACTACACCAAGGCCATCCAACTCTTCGAGAATTTAATCATGCATTACCACGGCAAAGAGAATGCGGAAAACATTTCGTGGTACTACGGTATGTGCCTGATGGGCGAAAAGGATTACTATTCGGCAGGTTATCAGTTCAAAAACTTCTTTAAGCGCTACCCCTACAGCGAACGTGCAGAGGAAGCTTTGTATATGTCGGCCACATGTAAATACAACGAGTCGCCCGACTATTACCTTGACCAGAAGTTGACAAAAGAAGCCATACAGGAATACGAATCGTATGTGGACCGTTACCCGAACAGCGTTCATATTCCCGAAATCAATACGCGTCTCGACGAATTGAGAGGCAAGTTGATGCATAAGGACTACGATATTGCCTACGGTTACTATCTGACCGAGAATTACAATGCCGCCTATGTTTCACTGCAGGCTTTCCTGAACAATTATCCTGATTCCCCTTTCCGCGAGGAGGCAATGTTCTACATGCTGGCCAGCGGCTACGAGTATGGCATCAACAGTAATGAGGACAAGATCCGTGAACGGTTGCAGCAAGTGGTCAATGATTTCGACCGCTTTGCCACACTATTCAAAGACTCCAACCGACTGGACAAGGCCAGAGGCTATTACACGAAAGCCCGTGCAGCCCTTGCAGCCCTTGAGGCCAAGCGGTGAATGTGTTAATGTGTTAATGAGTAAAATGATTAATGAATTAACATTAACACATTCGAAAGATTCACAAATTAACGAATCCAAAATAGTTTAAACATAATTTACATATTTACATACACATAGACATGGAAGAGAAGAAAAAGAAAGTCCCGAACACGACTATCACCCGCAACACAGCAGAGTTCAGCGATATGACTGACAATATTTATGAGACAGTGGCTGTGTTGACCAAGCGTGCCAACCAAATTTCCATTGAGGAGAAGAAGGAACTACACAAAAAAATTGAGGAGTTTGCAAACAATAACGACGGCATAGATGAATATTACGAGAACCGCGAGCAGATTGATGTGGTTCGCCGTTTCGAGCAAATGCCCAAACCTGTGCTGGTTGCCACAGAGGAATATTTGGATCATGAGCTGTACTATCGCAACCCCGCCAAGGAGGACAAGGAGCAGCAGCGCATGGAAGCCATGGAAGAGGCTGTGATTGCCGCCCAGACAGAGTAGAAGTATCTTGAACGTGTGAATGTGTTAATGTGTAAATCAATTAACGAATTAACACATTCAAAAGATTTACGAATTAACGAATTCAAAAAGATGAAGATTATTGTGGGTATAAGCGGAGGAATAGCCGCGTACAAGGTGCCACAACTGGTGCGTCTTCTGGTGAAAGATGGTCACGAAGTGAGATGTGTGGCCACCTCCCATGCATTGGAGTTTGTGACGAGGTTGACGCTGGAAACAGTGTCGGGATACCCCTTGTATAGCGACCTCTTTGCTCCCACAAACGATCACAGCACTGAGCATATCTCGCTTAAGGACTGGGGCGACGCCATGGTGGTGGCTCCGGCCACAGCCAACATTATCGGCAAGTTGGCCTCGGGTATTGGTGACGACGCGCTGAGCACGCTGCTTCTTTCATTCAGCAACAAGCCCTTGTTCTTTGCACCTTCGATGAATACCCAGATGTGGGAATGCCCAGCCGTGCAACGCAATGTAGCCTATCTTAAACAAACAGGAGTGGAGATGGTGGAACCCGAAACAGGCGAACTTGCCTGTGGGACGACGGGCAAAGGACGTATGGCAGAGCCTGTAGAAATTGTTCGAATCCTAACCCAACGGCTTTCCAAGCAGAGCAAAAAAGCACTATCCGGGAAAAAGGTATTGGTGACGGCAGGCCCTACATACGAACGCATTGACTCGGTAAGATTTATCGGCAATTACTCGTCGGGCAAGATGGGTTTTGCTCTGGCTGAAGCACTGGTTTCGCAGGGTGCTGAGGTAGAACTGGTGACAGGTCCTACTTCACTGAAAACCGCCACAACAGGCATCCACCGTACCGATGTAGAAAGTGCCCGTGAGATGTATGCCGCAGCCACTGAACTGTTTCCCCAGTGCCACGCAGCCATTTTGTCGGCAGCTGTGGCCGACTACCGTCCTGAACAGACTGCCGACCACAAATTGAAGAAGCAGGGTGACGAGGGGATGACGTTGAAACTGGTACAAAATCCTGATATTCTGGCCACGCTGGGAAGTATGAAACAGAAGGAACAGACTCTGATTGGTTTTGCTTTGGAAACTGACAACGAAGTGGCCAACGCACTGCGGAAATTGGAACGGAAAAACTTGGATTTCATTGTGCTGAACTCATTACGCGATGCGGGAGCAGGATTTGGGGTAGACACTAACAGGGTGACCATTATGAGTCGCGGGGGCGAGACATTTACATCGCCCTTGATGAGCAAACTCGAGGTGGCAGAGGAGATTGTTCGCCGATGCTTGGTCGAAAGTTCTTGAATGCGTGGATATGTTCGATGTTGATATGTTTAACGGTTCGCATCATATCAACGTATCAACAGATAAACATATCAACATATTAACGAATTCAAAAGGATGAAGACGAACAACAGGTTTTTGGTATTGGGCATGATACTGGCAGCGGGATTGCTGGCAGGGGGGATATTGATATGCAGCTCGCAGAAAGAGGACTCTGACGAGATGTGGCGCAAGGCAATTTCGAGAGATTACCGAGTTTATGCTTCTGTCATTCCCGACACCCTGTCGTTTGCGGGTGAGCGTGTGCCGTTGAACACCTACTATGTGCGCGAGGCATTGGACAATGAGCTTATTGTGAACATGTACAGGCAATCAAGCACAGTGATGTACTTTAAGCGTGCAAACCGTTATTTCCCGATCATCGAGCCCATACTGAAACGGAACGGCATACCCGATGATTTCAAATATCTGTGTGTGATAGAGAGTGGTTTGACGAATGCCACTTCGCCCGCCAAAGCCCAAGGTTTTTGGCAATTTATTCCCAGCACTGGCAGCCGTTACGGGTTGGAGATAAACGATGAGGTGGATATGCGCGACGACTTGGTATCTGCTACCGAAGCAGCATGCCGCTACATCCGGTCTCTCTATAACCGTTTCCATAGCTGGACGGCAGCAGCGGCAGCTTATAATTGCGGTGAGAACGGGTTGGCACGACGCATTGAGAAGCAGCAGACATCTGTTTACTATGACCTTTGGCTGAATTCCGAGACTTCGCGCTATGTATATAGGATTCTGGCCATGAAAGCCATTATGGAGAATCCCCGCCAGTATGGCTATTTCCTGCGTAAGTGCGACCTTTATCCGCCTGTGCCTACACGCACAGTAACCCTTGAAGGTCAGAATGTGGATTTGTATGATTTTGCCCGAGACAATAAAACAAGCTACAAAGTGCTCCGTATGTTGAACCCATGGATTAAGACGGATATGCTGAAAAACAAGTCAAAACGCACATACAAAGTACTGCTTCCTTCAGAAGGAACCCAATATTCGACCATGATGAAAGGAAAAAGAAACACAGAAATGATAAACAGAATTTAGAATGTGTTAATGTGTAAATGTAAATCGATTAACGAATTAACACATTCGAAAGATTCACGAGTTAACGGATTCAAAAAAAGGTTTGAATGGTTCGCTTAAAGGTAAAACTTATTAGCACAATCAATAATGGATGAGATTGAAGTATTAGGCGCCCGTGAACACAATCTGCAAAATGTGGATGTCAACATACCCCGCAACAAATTTGTGGTGTTTACCGGACTGAGTGGCAGCGGGAAATCAAGCCTTGCTTTCGACACTATACATGCCGAGGGGCAGCGGCGCTATATGGAAACGTTCTCCGCCTATGCGCGGCATTTTGTGGGAAATATAGAGCGTCCGGATGTGGATTGCATCAATGGTCTGAGTCCTGTCATTTCGATTGAGCAGAAGACTACGAACAAGAACCCTCGTTCGACGGTGGGCACTGTGACGGAGATATACGATTTCGTACGTTTGCTTTATGCGCGCGTGGGTACGGCGTTCAGCCATCTGAGCGGGGAACGGATGGTGAAATACTCGGAGGAACGCATTCTGGAGCTGGTTGAGGAACAGTACAGGGATAGGGAGGTTTATATTCTGGCGCCTTTGGTGAAATCGCGCAAGGGTCACTATCGGGAGCTTTTCGCACAGATGGGGAAAAAGGGATTCCTGCGTGTGCGGGTGGACGGGGAGGTGAAGGAGCTTACGTATAATATGCAGGTTGACCGATACAGGACGCACGATATTGAGTTGGTTGTGGACCGGCTGCGGGTGGGCAAAAACACGGACCGGCTGAAGGAGGCTGTGCGGACGGCTTTCAAGCAGGGGAAGGGGGTGCTGATGGTACTGGAGTATCAATCGCCGTCGCCGATCCCCCAGCCTGCGCCCAAACCTGTTTACTACAGCCGTCTGCTTATGGATCCCGCCACGGGGGTTTCGTATCCAGAGCCGGAGCCTAACACGTTTTCGTTTAATTCGCCATATGGTGCCTGTCCGCGATGCAACGGTTTGGGGCAGGTGGCTCAGATTGATTTTTCGAAGCTTATCCCCGATCCTAAAAGGAGTATCCGGGAGGGGGCTTTCGAGGTTCTTGGGAAATACAGCCCCACAAACTATTTTTATCGCAAACTGGAGAATCTGGGGCGGTACTATCATTTCACGGTGGATGATCCGGTGGAGTCTTTCTCTGACGAGGCGATGAATACGATTCTTTACGGCACGAGCGATTTCACGGGGATGGAGGATGCTTATGAGATGAATCACGGCAGCAGTTTCCAGGGAATTGTGAATTATATCATGCAGGTGGCTGCAGACGACAGTTCGTCGGCGCTGCAGAAGTGGGCTTCGTCGTTTATGAATACTGTCACCTGTCCCGAATGCCAGGGTTACAGGTTGAAACCTGAGAGTCTTGCTTTCCGCATCGACGGGATGCATATAGGCCAGATGGCCGAGCTTGACCTTACGGAACTCTACGACCGTCTTCTTCATCTCGAGGAGCGGCTTGAGCCTCAGCAGCAAGCCGTAGCCCATGAGATTCTCCACGAGATTCTCACCCGCATGAAGTTTATCATCGACGTGGGCGTAGGATATCTTTCGCTGAATCGCAGTAGCGGCAGTCTGAGTGGAGGCGAATCGCAACGCATCCGTCTTGCCACGCAGATCGGTGCCCGTCTTGTGAATGTTCTCTATATTCTGGACGAGCCGAGCATCGGTCTCCACCAACGCGACAACCGCAGGCTTATCAACGCACTGAAAGAGCTCCGCGACATGGGCAACAGCGTCATTGTGGTTGAACATGACCGCGATATGATTCTCAGTGCCGACTATGTCGTGGATATCGGACCGGGAGCAGGAGTGCATGGCGGCAAGATTATCTTCAGCGGGACCCACCGCCAGTTGCTTTCGTGCAAGAAGAAGACGCTCACCCTTGAATATCTCAACCGCGAAAGGGATATTCCCGTTCCTCCACGCAGACCTATGGAGGGGTGCGACTATATTGTTCTTGCCGGTGCTTCGGGCAACAATCTGAAGAATGTGACTCTCACCCTGCCTTTGCGTCGGTTCGTCTGCATTACGGGTGTGAGCGGTAGCGGCAAGTCCTCTCTCGTCAACGAAACACTCCACACTATTCTCAACCGCCATTTCTACCATTCCACCAGAGAGCCTCTGCCCTATCGATCCATCACGGGTGTTGAGCATATCGACAAGGTGATAGAAATCAACCAGTCGCCTATTGGCCGCACTCCGCGCAGCAACCCTGCCACTTATGTGGGTGTGTTCGATGAAATCAGAACGCTTTTCACCCAGCTTCCCTCGGCACGCATCCGTGGCTACAAACCCGGGCGGTTTTCTTTTAACGTCAGCGGTGGACGGTGCGAGCATTGCAAAGGTGCCGGAGTCCGCACCATTGAAATGAATTTCCTTCCCGATGTATACGTCAACTGTGAGGTATGCAACGGCAAACGCTACAACCGCGAGACCCTTGAGATACGCTACAAAGGGAAAAGCATCGCCGATGTGCTTGACATGACCATCAACGAGGCCGTGGCTTTTTTCGAGTCTTACCCCAAAATCTATCGCAAACTCAAAACCATTCAAGATGTCGGTCTCGGCTATATCACCCTTGGCCAACAATCCACCACCCTTAGCGGCGGCGAAGCCCAACGCATCAAACTCGCAACCGAGCTGGCTCGTCCCGAAACAGGCAACACACTCTATATCCTCGACGAACCAACAACAGGACTCCATTTCGAAGACATCCGCGTATTGCTCGAGGTGTTGCAACGCCTTGTAGACCGTGGCAACAGTATCCTTGTCATTGAACACAATATGGATGTAATCAAGGTTGCCGACTGGGTCATTGATATGGGTCCCGACGGAGGACGGAAAGGCGGTCACATCACCTTCTGCGGCACCCCCGAGATGCTGGCTGCCCAACCCGACAACATCACAGGCCAGTATCTGAAGGAGGAACTTGACGCAATGCAGAAAGACAAGAAATAATACAACGTCCTTTCGTCCAACTCTATACGTCTCGGAATAAACAAAGATACGATGATTTTATATTTGATATACTTATTCGGAACACCGGCACTAATCATGTGGCTGGCACGCCGATGGAGCTGGATAGACAAGGTCAGTCCCATGGCCATTCTTTACATCATCGGGTTGCTGGTGGCAAATCTCACAGGCTGGCTTCACCAACCCGGCCTAACCGAAGCCAACAACCTGATAGGCAACATCTGCATCCCGCTTTCCATCCCTTTGATGTTAATGTCATGCAGTCTGTCAAGCTGGTCTATGAATAAGGCTCTCAAAGCCTGCATCAGCGGTTTTTCTGCCGTTCTCATCGCCATCGTAGCTGGATTCTTCCTTTTCCGCAGCACATACAATCCCGAGCAATTTGCCCAAGTCAGTGCCGTAGCCGTTGGCATATACACTGGCGGCATTCCCAACATGGGTGCCATAGCGCAAGGCGTTGGCATGGACAAGACCACCTATCTTTACATCACTTCATACGACCTCATAGTGACAGGGCTCTACTTGGTTTTCGTCATCTGTCTGGGCAAACCAGTCTTTCGCAAGCTGCTCCCTGCAAGGCTCGCCGCTCAAATCAACACCCAATCCCCCACCTGTCAAGAAGACACAACCAAGCCCAATCGCCCCGACAGCACAGACAAAAAAGAAACCACAACGCCTGCATGGCTTACCCTGCCCCTTGCACTGGCCGTCGCTGTCCTCTCCTACCTTCTCTCCACCCTCTTCCCCGAAAGCCTCTCCACCCCCATGCTCATCCTCTTGCTGACAACATTCTCCATCGGTTCCACCTTTATCCCTTTCGTGCGCAAAACTAACCAGCAAGCCGACAAACAAGGACGACAACCCCTGTCTTTCCAAGTGGGGCTCTACTTCGTTTATCTCTTTTGCTTTTCCATCGCCAACGCCTGCGACATTAGGCAACTCGACCTCACTATGAGCCTCAACATATTCTGGTACATCCTATTCATTATTTTTGGTTCGCTGGTACTGCAAATCATCTTTGCCCGCATTCTCCACCTTGACGGCGACACTACCCTCGTCACTTCCGTGGCCTTAATCAACTCACCTCCCTTCGTACCACTCGTAGCCGCCCTTTTAGACAACCGCGAACTGATAGTGACAGGCATTACCATCGGCCTAATAGGCTATTTGGTCGGAAATTACTTAGGTCTCGGACTATTCTTTCTCCTCACACCCTAAGCCTGAAAAACGCCTCCTCGACCGAATCCTCCTCACTCTGGAATTTTTTTTTAGCAAAATCAAAACATTTTTTACTGATATTCAATAAAAAGTTGTATCTTTGCTCTTTGAACAAAGAATAATAAAAAAATATTTATATCTAATAATAATATGAAACACAGGACATTATCCACATTTTTCATTATTGCTGCCCTTCTTTTAGGCAATGCAAAAGCAGAAAACGTCGACGTGCAGACCGCCAAACAAATTGGTGCCTACTATTTCACCGTCGCCACAGGGGCCAAAGCTCCCATTGATGTCGACCACCTGAAATTAGCACAACAGATCGACAACCCCACCCTTTGCATCCCTGCATTGTACGCATTCAATGTTGCCGACGGTGGTTTTGTGGTCGTTTCGGCTTCTGACTGCACCGAACCCATCCTTGCCTACTCTCCAGACGGCTCTCTCGACCCCGAAAACATCAATCCCGCATGCCAGTACATACTCAACAGCTATGCAAAACTAATCAGTGAAAACCAAAACTACAACGCTACCCCAACCCTTGAGGCAAAACAACTATGGAACGAACTGTTTGATAAAACATTCACCTGCGACCCCTCAAGCAAAGGCGTGCTGATTCAAGCCAAATGGGATCAGGTAGAACCCTACAACTATTGGTGCCCCAAGAAAAACGGACAACGGTGCCCCGCCGGCTGCGTGGCTACCGCCATGGGCATGATTATCCACTACTGGAAATACCCCGAAGTGGGCGGAAACAGCGAAACATCCATAGCCTCATGCTCATGGAATGGACAAAACATCAAATACAAATTCAAAGTGGACTCCAACAAATTCATCTATGAGAACATGCCCAACAAACTTTCCTTCTCAAGTCCATACGAACAAAAACGCGCTATCGGCAAACTCCTCTTTGCCTGCGGCGTAACTGTCAGCATGGGCTGGGATCCCGATGGCAGCGGTGCTCACAGCAGTGACGTTCCCGTCGCTTTCTACAACTGGTTCAAATATTCGGACGATGCCGTATACATCACCCGTGACGGAGCCAACTCCCAAAACTATACCGACCATAACTGGATAAGCATTCTCCACCAAGAAATTGACGAACATGCCCGTCCCGTCTATTACAGCGCCTACGATCCCAACGGTAGCGGCCGCGATGCTGCCGGACATGCTTTCGTCATCGCCGGCACCTCCTCAAGCGACACCAAGAAGTTCTATATCCGTTGGGGATGGGGTGGCAATGCCGACGGATTCTACACACTTGCACCCGCCACTTCCATCGAAGTATCGAGTGGATATCGATTCTCCAGAGGCCACGGCATGGTATACAAAATTCACCCCGACAACGCCAGCATCAACGACAACACCGCCTTCACCACGGCTCCCTGCTACCCCAACCCTGCTTCCGACTACATCATGATTCCTTCCGATCTGCCCCTCAACGCCACCCTTACCGTCTATTCTATCGACGGCAAGATGGTTGACAACAAGGTCATCCCTGGCGGCAGCAAAGAGTATCGCCTCGACCTTCAAGGCTATGCCCCTGGCACCTACGTCTACCGCCTCAACGGCGACGCAGTCAAATTCACCGTCCAGTAACCCAAACATCAAACCAAGACTTTTCCAAGTTCCCCCGATGGACAAAATCGGGGGACTTTTTCTATAACACAACAAAAACATCTCTTCCATGAAAAAAACAATCGCATTTGTGGTTCTTGCCATCCTACTTTCAACCGCAGCCGCAGCCCAAACCATCACGGCCAACGACAGTGTAATACTGAACAAACTGATTGCTTCCAACAAACAATACCGTTCCATTCAGAACACATTCCGCCACGACCTCATCAAAATCAAGAAAAACACCACCCAGCACCGCTATGGCACTTTATACTACGAACAGGTGACCCCCGCAAAACACGGCGACACCGAAGCCAAGATTGCCATGCGCTACACCAACCCCGAAGGCGAATACTACATCATCACCACCACCCACCTCTACAACGGCATCGACGGCCACAAACTCAAATTCAACTATCGGTTCGTCCCCCTCATGAAACTGCTTGGCAACGCTTTGGCATGGGCCATGAACGGCGACATCTACAGCATCTACAACGACCTCAACACCGACTTCCAGTTGGCCACCACCCCCACCCACTATGTCATTACCCTCACCGTGAAAAAAGGCTACAACAAGGGAATATCCAAAATGTTGCTAAAATACGACAAAAAGACCTGTCTCATAGACTACATGGAAATCGAAGAGAAACTCGGCCTTATCCACAAATACACCATGGGACTTGACGCAAAGGGCAAGAAACACGCCCCACTCCTCAACACCCCCATCGACGGCAAAGTCTACCAACTGAACTAACTCTCCCAACGCTTCATTCCCCACTTAACATACCGAGGATGCTTTCTCCCAGCAAGGCATCCTCGTTTTTTATTGCCAATATCTCATAGAAAACTGCCCTACAGCCCTTTGCACGCACAGCTTCTGCCATCACCCCAGCCGTCCCTCGCCATAACTTCGCTCCTTAGCCCTCACTTATGGCGTAATAGTCATTTTGCAGGCTAAAAATTGCAGTTTTTGTTCTAATAGTCAAATTGCAGGCTGATATTTCGTATTACCGTTTGGTCGGATAAAAAACTATTAGTACTTTTGCCTCGCATTCCGA
>JAEEGF010379296.1_pt1 | contig 36746 bp, 28 predicted proteins | sample 9134171 | NCBI WGS metagenome assembly JAEEGF01 (sample SAMN16246542, study PRJNA631951) | gut metagenome | biome: gut microbiome; feature: rumen; material: AP-attached | host: Bos | place: Iran: Karaj | collected 2018-10 | reverse complement strand
GAGTCGGCAACAGTCCCGCTGCTGTAAGTCTCAAGAGCGAGGCTCCGAAGTGAAAGCCACTGTGTTGCGTCATAGCTGCATGGGAAGGCAGGAGCCTAGCGAGATAAGTCAGAAGACCTGCCAAATCACAAATTAATCGCCCTCGAGGAAAGGGAGAAATTGTATGAACTGGCAAAAAACCATTGTATCATTCATCCTAGTCGTTGTCTGCCGCACGCTGCCGTGTGCGGCGCAGGACACGTCGCGCCGTGCGGTGACGCTGCCAGAGGTGAATATCATCGACCCTAACGCTAAACCTGAGGAACTGAAGGTGCAGACCCCCACGCAGGTTATCTCCACAGAGGAGATGAAGCAACTGGGCGGCACGCTGTTGAGCGATGCGGCGCGGCGCATGGTGGGGGTGACGCTGAAGGACTATGGCGGCATCGGGGGCATCAAGACGGTGTCGGCCCGTGGATTGGGCAGCCAGTTCAGCACGCTGACCATCGACGGGGTGGCGGTGAGCGACTGCCAGAACGGGCAGGTAGACCTCGGACGCTACACACTGGGCAACAGCAGCTATATCTCATTCGCCAACGGACAGAGCGACAACCTGCTGCAGGCGGCACGCGCCGTGGCGGCAGGCAGTGTGCTGAATATGGAGACGGCAGTGCCGGAGTTTGGCGACAGGCCGTTCAATCTGATGGCCGATGTGGAGGCAGGGTCGTATGGCTATTGGTCGCCCACACTGTCGTATCAACAGCGGCTGGGACGGCGGGCATCGCTGTCGCTGTGGAGCAACTACACCCGCTCGGACGGCGACTACCCCTTCACGCTATACTATACGGTGGGGAAGGAGGACAGCACCTCGCGCGAGCGGAGACAGAACTCGCAGATGCGGATGGCGACGGCTGACATGAATTTCTTCTACCGCTTCGACAGTCAGCGACGACTGCATGTGAAGGCACACTATATGGACGGCTACCATGCCTTGCCAGGGCCGGTGATATTCTACAGCCAGCAGGCGTCGGAACATACCGAGGAGAACCTTTTCTTCACACAGGCACGCTACAAGAAGACGGGCAAGTGGCTTGAGGTGCAGCTGCTGGGCAAATATCAGCGGAGTCACGACCTATATGAGGACACCGCTGCCCGCACGCCGACAGGCAAGTTGCGCAACGACTACCACCAACAGGAGGGCTATCTGTCGCAGGCGTTGCGTTACTATATTGGAGGCAAGGAGGAGGGGCATTTCAGCCTGGCCTTCTCTGCCGACGAGGCGGTGAGCCAGTTGCAGAGCAATCTGAGCAAGCATAACGACGTGCAGCGGACAACGGCACTGGGGGTGCTGTCGGCGGAGTATCGTTCGATACCGAAGAAGGGGATAGAGGAGGGGCTGCGTGTCAATGCCCATGTGCTGGGGACGTGGATAAGGGATAGGGAACAAGATGTTGAGTCGGAACCTTACGCACGGCTGTCGCCCTACGCGGGTGTGGCATACACAAAGGGGAACCTCACGCTGCGGTATTTTTTTAAAGAGAATTACAGAGTGCCGAACTTCAACGAGTTGTACTATTTCACCGTGGGTCGAAACCTGCAGCCTGAGAAGGCACGGCAGCACAATGTGGGGGTGAGCTATAGCAATAGCCGCATATTGGACAGCACCTACTTCTGGGACAATGGCATATCGATGGATGGCTACTACAACCGTGTGAGTGATAAGATTATCGCGGTGCCGATGCAGAATATGTTCCTGTGGTCGATGCAGAACTTGGGTGAGGTGGAGGTGAGAGGATTGGACATATCGGCTACGAGCAGGTTCCGGGGTGGTGCGTCGAGTATCTTTATTACGGATGACTGGCGAAGGATGCTGGATATTAGCCTGACGTTGGGCTATTCATACCAGTATGCTGTGGACCGTACTGACGCAGCGAGCAAGGTGTATGGGCATCAGATACCCTACACCCCACGTCATAGTGGCAGCATAGCCCTGACCGCCTCCACCAAGTGGGTGGACGTGGGATATAGCGCGACATTGGTGGGCAGGCGTTACCGCATGAGCCAGAATACGGATGCTAATGTGGTGAGGGGCTATGTGGATCAGGGCATTAAGGTGAGCCGCCAGTTTTGGCTGAAGCACGGCAAACTGGATGTGAAGGCACAGGTACTGAACCTCTTTAATGTGCAGTACGAGGTGGTGAAGAACTACCCCATGATGGGGAGGAACTATAGGGTAGGGGTAGGGTATGTGTTTTAGAGAGAATAGAATAGACTAGTATCGCTAGTACAACTAGTATTACTAGGAAAACTAGAAATAATTTAAAATCAACAATACTATGAAGAGAACATTCCTATTTCTGGCAGCCTGTGCGCTGCTGCTGACGGTGGGCTGTGAAAAAGACCCCACCACCAACAACTCAACTAACGACGGCACCTACGCCTACGTGCTAAACGAAGGCGCATGGGGCGGCAACGATGCCGGCATCAGCCGACTGAACATCAAGGACGGCACTATCGAGGTTGACTGGTTTGCGAAGGCGAACGGTCGCGGTCTTGGCGACTTGGCACAAGACTTAATCTACTACGGATCTCGCCTTTATGCTTCAGTTAATGGCTCAAACACCATAGAGGTTATAGACCCCGTGACGGGCAAGAGTCTAAAGCAAATTGACATGGGTAACCGTGGTCCGCGCTATCTGTTGGCTTGTGGTGGAAAAATCTATGTGACCTGTTATGACAAAACGGTGGTGCGCATTGACACTGCCACCCGTGCCATCGATGGCGTTTGTCATTTGAGTGGTATGCAGCCCGAACAGATGTGCATGCTGGGCGGTTCGCTGTATGTATGCAATAGTTGGGAGTATGACGCCAACGGAAATGCTGTGTACGACAGCACCCTGTCGTGGGTGGATATCGCCTCGTTCAGTGAAATGATGAAACTTGATATTCTCACCGATGCCGCCACGCAGACCTATGCACTCAACCCCGGTAGAATCAAGTGCAACAGCGATGGAGAGATGTTCATTGCTTGTGCAGGCGACTATGATAAGAAGCCAGCGCAGACAGTGAAATTCACCATGGGCAGTGGTCCGAAGTTCACCCCCTGTCCCATAACCGTTACCAACTTTGACTTCAATGGCAACGATATGTATTCTTACGCAACCTCCTATGACGATAATTGGAATCCGACGGCTACATTTTATTGCAACGAGACCCCCATACTCACCAACTACAGCAGCGTCCTTAACAATGCCTATGGCATCAACATCAATCCCGAGAATGGCGACATATACATCTGCAACAGCCCCTACGGTGTGAACGGCGATGTGTATTGTTTTACGAAAGACGGCACGGAACGTTGGCATGTAGAGGCAGGCATCTTCGCCTCGAAGGTGGTGTTCGTGAATAATGATGGAAATTGGGATGGGGATTGATTTTCATCTCCAGTAATTTTATTTTAGGGGCAATACAATAAAGTAGCGGTTGCTCCGTTAAATAAACTCCAGCTTAGAAAGGGCTGGGGTTTTTCTATTTAACAAGATACCGTTATGTCGTCACTGCCTCCCATATTCCTAGACCTTGCCATCATCCTGATAACGGCGGGGGTTATCACTGTTATCTTTAAGTGGTTGAAGCAGCCGTTGGTGTTGGGATATATAGTGGCGGGGTTCTTCATCGGGCCGTACTTCCCGTGGTTTCCTGCCATCACTGACGACACCAACATACATGTGTGGAGCGACATCGGTATCGTGTTCCTGATGTTCGCCCTTGGCCTTGAATTCAGCATCAAGAAACTGAAGAAGGTGGGTGCCACAGGTGCCATCACTGCCTTGACCGAGTTGGCTATCATGTTTGTGCTGGGCAATATGGTGGGGCATATATTGGGCATGGGGCACATGGACTGCATCTTCCTCGGCTGTATGCTCTCCATCTCGTCCACCACGATTATTATCAAATCGTTCGACGACTTGAAACTGAAACAGCAGAAGTTCACCGGCACGGTGACAGCCGTGTTGGTGGTAGAGGACTTGGTGGCGGTGCTGCTGTTGGTGATATTGTCCACGCTGAGCGTCAGCAAGAGCTTCAATGGTGGCGAACTGGCGTTGAGCATGGTGAAGCTGGGATTCTTTCTTATTGTATGGTTCACCTTCGGCATCTTCCTTATCCCCACCTTCCTGCGTTGGATGCGGAGGTGGATGACGGAAGAAACCTTATGCATTGTGGCGGTGGGATTGTGCTTCGGGATGGTGGTGCTGGCAGACTTTGCAGGATTCTCGACCGCTTTGGGTGCCTTTGTGATGGGTGCCATATTGGCGGAAACCATCGAGGCGGACGTGATACACCGCATCATCACCCCCATCAAGAATCTGTTTGGAGCCGTGTTCTTCGTGTCGGTGGGCATGTTGGTCGACCCAGGGGTGTTGGTGAAATATTTTGTGCCCATATTGGTGATTGCTGGCACGGTGGTGCTGTTTAAGTCGAGTGCCGCCACGCTGGGCATCGTGCTCAGTGGCAAGCCGCTGAAGACAGCCATGCAAGGCGGATTCTGCTTCTGTCAGATAGGTGAGTTTTCCTTTATTATTGCCGGATTGGGATTGAGCTTCGGAGTCATCGATGCCAACTTGTACCCGATTATTGTGTCGGTCTCAATTATTACAACCTTTGTGACGCCCTATATGATAAAGGCCGGACTGCCAGCCTACGAGAAGCTCTATCCCAAGCTGCCCGCGCGGGTGAAGAAGGCGATGGAGCAGTATAGCACCTCGTCGCGTGTGACGACCCACGAGAAGAAGCTGACCGACTTTGTCAAGAAACAGTTGGTGACAATCCTGCTCTACGGAGTCATCCTGCTGGCGTTAGCGTTCTTGAGTTTCAGGCTGCTAAAACCAGCGTTGGACGGATTGTTCTCAGGCTGGGGCGCCGCGCCGATATGGGGCAACCTGCTGGGGATGCTGATAACGCTGTTTATTATGGCACCGTTCCTGTGGGCATTGGCGGTGAAGAATGTGAACCGCGACCGTGTGCGCAAGATGCTGCACACCTACAACCACAGCCAGGTGGCTGTGATACCGTTGCTGGCGTTGCGCTATTTCCTGTCGCTCTTCTTTGTGGGTTGGGTGGTGTCGAAATACGTACACTTGGCGGTGGGTCTGCTGTTTGTCATAGCCATCGTGGTGGTACTGGCCGTGCTGCTCAGCCGCCGAGCCACCGACTTCTACAACCGGATAGAAGACCATTTTGTCACCAACTTCAACCAGCGGCAGGCACAACATTCGTTCCAGATACCCGAGTCGCTGGAGAAGAACTTCCTGATGGAGCGGATGTTGGTGACACCCTATTCACCGCTGGCGGGACAGACGCTGAGCAACTCGCGTCTGCGACAGGACTACCATGTGAATGTGGTCACGGTGGAGCGTGCCGGCAAGGTGTACGACCTGCCCGACAAGGATATGCTCATCATGCCGTCGGACCGTTTGACCCTACTGGGCAACGAAGACCAGTTGGCGCGGGCACGAACCGTTGTCGAGGTGGAGCCCGACATGCTCATCCACGACCATTCCGACCACGAGATAAATACCTACCGCCTAGAGGTGTCGGCAGACAGTCCGTTGGTGGGTATCAGCATACTCAACTCGGGCTTTATGACCAAATACAACGCTATGGTCATTGGCATCGAGCGTGCGGGCAGCTATATGATCAACCCCATGGCCGATTTCCGTTTCCAGATGGGCGACGTGGTGTGGTTTGTCTCGCCCAAAGAACTAAAGATTAAAGAATTTCAAGTGCTAAATAACAATTCATGAAACAACGATTTCTAACGCTGGCACTGCTGACGGCCTTCTGCGTCACTGCCCATGCACAAAATGACAAGGGTTTTGAAATCTCCAAGAACTTGGAGATATTCGCCAATGTATACCGTAACCTCCACCAGAACTATGTGGACGACGTAGACCCCGGCAAGACGATGAAGGTGGCCATCGATGCCATGCTTGCTTCGATGGACCCCTACACCAACTATTTCGCCGAGAGCGACATGGAGGACGTGAAGATGCAGGTGCTCGGACAGTATGGCGGCATTGGGTCGCTCATACACCAGGAGGGCGGCAACATCTATGTGGCTGAGCCTTACAAAGACCTTCCGGCCGACAAGGCGGGACTGAAGATTGGCGACCGCATACTGGCCGTCAACGGCGAGAGCACAGAGGGTAGAAGCAATGCCGACGTGAGTGCCGCCATGCGCGGTCAGGCAGGCACCGACGTGACGCTACGCCTGGAGCGTGACGGCAAAGAATTCGAAGTCACCATCACCCGTGCCGAGATACGTCTGCCCAACCTCTCTTATAGCGGCATGGTGGCGGGCAATATCGGCTATATACGTCTCGATGAGTTCACTCAGAATGCCGCCAAGAACGTGCGCGATGCCTTCCGTCAGCTCAAACGCGACCACCCCGACATGAAGGGCATTATCCTCGACCTCCGTGGCAATGGTGGCGGCCTGATGGGTGAGGCAGTGGACATCGTCAATATCTGGGTCAAGGCTGGTGAGTTGGTGGTGGAGACTAAGGGCAAGGTGGCATCCAAGAACATCAAGAGTCGCACCCGCATGGCTCCCGAAGACCTCGAAATACCGCTGGTGGTGCTTATCAACGGCAGCAGCGCGTCGGCAAGCGAGATTGTCAGTGGCAGCCTGCAGGACTTGGACCGTGCCGTCATCATCGGCAGCCGCTCGTTCGGCAAGGGGCTGGTGCAGAACATTGTGCCTATGCCTTACAACAGCCAGATGAAAGTCACCGTGTCGAAATACTTCATCCCTAGCGGACGCTGCATCCAGGCCATCGACTACAAGCACCGCGACGAGAATGGCCGTGCCGTCAAGGTGCCCGACTCGTTGAAGACAGCCTTCTCCACCCGCAACGGGCGCACCGTCTACGACGGTTTTGGCATTGAGCCCGACGTGGAGGTGGAACACGAGGCCTCCTCGCTGCTGTCGGTGGCATTGTACAACCGATTCCACTTCTTCAACTATGCTGTCAAATTCGCCAAGGAGCATCCCTCCATTGCCCCCGCTGGCGAGTTCCAAATCACCGACGAGATTTGGCAGGATTTTGTGAACTATCTGTCCGACAAGACCTACGAGTACACTACCTACACCGAGAACATCATCGCCGACCTGCGCAAGGTGGCGGAAGAGGAGAACTATATGGACAACCTCAAGCAGCAGATTGACCAACTGGAGAAGACCTACAAGGATGCCAAGAAAGAGGACTTGAACCGCAATCGCGAAGAGATAAGCCAGCTGCTGAAAGATGCCATTCTGGTGCACTACTACTATCGCCGTGGCTGCATAGAAGGCGCATTGGCGGACGACCCCGACGTGAAGAAAGCTGTCGAAATCCTCTCATCGCCTGCCGAATACAACAAGATACTAGGAAAGTAAGTTTCACCTTTCAATTATAAAAATGAGATTATCAATCCATCGTAAGATATATGTCGTACTGCTCTGCCTGCTGGCGGCTTCGATGACCACTTCGGTTTTTGCCGCCAATCTGGTGTGGACACTCCTGTTGGTCAACTGGGTGGCGGAGTGGAACTGGAAAGAGAAGTTTGCCGACTTCCGTCACAACCATCTCCTGCAGGCATTCCTAATGCTGTTGGGAGTCCATCTGCTGTGGCTTATCGGCACCAGCAATATGGATTACGCCCTCTTCGACCTGCAGAAGAAGCTTCCTCTCTTTGCCATACCCCTCGTGGTGCTGACCAGCCGACCACTGGAGCAGCTGGAGCGGCTGAACGTGGGCATAGCCTACACCGCTGCCGTGATGGTGGTTTCCATCATTGGCGTAGTGCGCTACTTCACCATGCCCGACCTCCCTTACCGCGACATCATCCCCTACATCTCCCACATCCGCTATGGCCTCAACGTCTGCATGACGCTTGTGCTGCTGGCCTATGCCGCCTTCCGCTATCGCTACGTGTGGCTCTATATCGTCAACCTTTTGTTGGCAGTGTGGTTCTGTGTGGTGTTGATGATACTCCACGCCTACACCGCCTTCATCATCCTGCTCGTCATTCCGCTGGTGCTGTTGGTGGGCTATGGCTGTAGGCTGTCGCGCAAGCCGCGCATTGGTTTCACCATTGGCTATTGCGCCATCGTGTTGGCACTGGCTGCCTTAGTGGGCAGATATGCTGATGGCTACTACCGCCTGCGCCCCCTTTCCACTGAGCCGCTAAAGACCTGCACCGCCAATGGCAATCCCTATCTTCACCGTCAGGACGGCCTTATTGAGAATGGCAACTACATTCACCAATACGTCTGCGAGAAGGAGATGCGCCAGCAGTGGGCCCAACTCAGCGACTATCCCATTGACTCGCTCACTCCCATCGGCTACACCGTCTATCCCGCCCTGCTGCGATATCTCAACGGCATGGGCGTCACCAAAGACAGCGTGGGCATGACTCATCTCACTCCTGCCGATGTGGAGGCTATCGAGAAGGGCATCGCCAATCCCGTATATCTGAAGCCGGGGCCGCGCAAGATGCTCTATGTCCTCTTCTACGAATATGAGAATTACCGCTGCTACCACAGCGTGAACAACTTCTCCGTCCTGCAGCGACTCGACCTATGGGCCAGTGGCTGGCGTGTATTCCTCCAGCATCCACTGCTGGGTGTGGGCACTGGCGACGTGGTAGATGCCTGCCACCAGCAATTGCGCCTAGACGGCTCGCCCCTGGCCGACACAGAGTTGCACACCCACAACCAGTATCTCAACTTCCTGTTGGCCTTCGGTCTGCTGGGTTTCGGCCTCATCGCCTTCTTCTTCATCCGAGCCATAGTCAGGGGGGTGGAATGTGGAAAGAGGAAAGTGGAAACTTCAGCCGTCGCGACAAACAACTCTCAACTGTCAATTCTCTACGTTGCCTTCCTCTGCATCCTGCTCATCTCCTTCATCAGCGAGGACACACTCGAGACCCTGGCGGGCATCACCTTCTCCGTCATGGGCTTCTCCCTCCTCAGCCCACGTAAGGGCGTACCCCCGTGCACGTCCAATGATGGCGACCATCCTATACGTTCATAGCAACTAATATTCGGGCGTACACGGGGATACGCCCCTACATTTCAACTTTCGATTCACCATTGTACTACTACCACACTCTCGACAACGGCATCCGCATCATCTTCCGCCCCACACAGTCCATCGTCACCCATGCTGGTGTCTACATCGGCGTGGGCTCTCGCAACGAGCAGGGGGCCGAAGAGGGCATAGCCCATTTCATCGAGCATTCCATCTTCAAGGGCACCGAACACCGCCGTTCCTACCATATCCGCAACCGCATTGACGGCGTGGGTGGCGAGCTGGACGCCTTCACCACCAAGGAGGAAACCTGTGTCTACGCCTCCGCCCTTTCCGAGCATCTCGAACGCTGTCTCGAGCTCTTTGCCGACATCCTCTTCCATTCCACCTTCCCAGAGCATGAGATTGAGAAGGAAAAGGATGTCGTCATCGAGGAAATCAACCTCTATCGCGACAGCCCCGCCGAGCTGATATACGACGAGTTCGAAGAGCGGTTCTTCGGCTCCCACCCCTTGGCGCACAACATTCTCGGCACCAAGCGCAACGTCCGTCGTTTCACCTCCGACAAACTCTCCGCCTATATGCGCCGCCACTATACCCCCGACCGCATGGTCATCTCCGTGGTCGGCAACGTCGAGTTCAAACGGCTCGTCCACCTCTGCGAGCGATATTTTGGAGTGGAAAGTGGAGAGAGGAAGGTGGAAACTTCGTCTGTCGCGACAGATAATTTTCAACTTTCAACTTTCAACTTTCAACTTAACAAGCACACCCATCAGGTACACATGCTCATAGGCGGAGCGGCACCCACCCTCTTCGAAACGCAGAAGACAGCCTTCACCCTCCTCAACAACATCCTAGGCGGTCCTGCCATGAATTCTCGACTCAACGTCGCCGTGCGCGAGAAAGAAGGCTTCTGCTACACTGTCGAGTCGCAATACGTCCCCTTCACCGATGCGGGCCTCTTCTACATCTATGCCGGTGTCGACAGCGGAGCCGCCGACCGTGCCACCCAGCTCATCCTCGCCCAGCTGCGCCAGTTGCGCGACGTGCCTCTCACCCCACAGCAGCTCCACGCCGCCCAGACCCAGTTCATCGGCCAGATGGCCATCACCAACGACTCCGGCCTCAACGAGATGCAGAGCATCGGCAAGGCATACCTCAATTTCGACCATGTCGACACCCTCGAGGAGATGAACCGCGACATCCTCGCCCTCACCCCTGCCGACATCCAGTCCGCCGCTCAGCAATACCTCGGCGAAGACCGTCTCAGCTACCTCTATTACAAGTAGCCTCCCCCCCAAAAAAGATACCCCTTTTCCTTCTCAGAAGGAAAGAAAATTCAAAACTTTTCCTTTGTGCTGAATGTCAAGAATCTTAACGGCCTGAAAGACCAACATCTGTCAGCCTAGGGCAACGCCCTAGTAATTTGGCAACCATTCATAACGCCCAGAAAGGGCAAAAGCATCAAATCAAATGTTGTTTTGTCGGTATGGAGTGCGCATGTGTTCGTTCTCCCACTCTTTCAGCGTCTCCTCATTGATGGTTCCGTTGTCCCACAGGCGTTCCAACTCCCGGTCTGCGCGCTCGGCAAAGAAACGTGCCAAAGCCTGTTTCAGCTCAATCAGGTCTGCATCAGAGGTGAGGCTCGACATGGTACTCAACAACTCTATTTGAGCTGCGTTGAATGGTTGTCTGACAGTTGCTTCCATATATACGTTGTCGTTTATAATTGATTGCAAAAGTACGACAAATATCCGAAATGACAAAATTATTTCGCTCTAGTAAAACATATGACTGATTTTTGCCATATAGTCTCATTTTCGTTTAATTCTCCACTTCGCTTTACTCCGTTATCGAAGAGCCACTGGCTCTTCTTCATCTTCAGGACGCTAGGAGTGAGTTTTTTCTGTCACCGCACTGCGCTACGCTTGTACGGTATTATTGAGATTCAGCCTCTTCGAGGCTGTAAAAAATCAGTCATATATCAAACTAGAGCCAATTATTTTTAAGATTCTCCTCGAATAATGGCCTTTCAGGCCGTTAAACCATCTTTGATTATATTGCCATATTTTCCTTCTTAGAAGGAGATAAAATTCAAAACTCTTCCTTCTAAAAAGGAAAAGTTTTGTATCTTTGCATCTTGTAAATAATACATGAATTGTACGAAGTGACGGATAAAGAGTTTGTAAAACAGATAATTGTAAATAATCAAGAACGTTTTGCAACCAATAGGTTGGTGCAGCGAGACGAAGAACTACCCATATCCAGTGGCAAAATAATTACAGTCTCAGGTGTTCGCCGATGTGGAAAATCTGCGCTCCTAATGCTGACTATTGAAAAAATACTTGCTACGGGCATCGACAAAAGAAAGATACTCTTCTTCAACTTCGACGACGAGCGTATCCGTTTCAATGGTGAAAACTTAGATATGATAATCACCGCCTACCGAGAGCTGTATCCCGATATACCTCTGCGTGATGCATATTTGTTCTTTGACGAAATACAGCTTGCCGAAGGCTGGCATAGCTTTGTCCGTCGTCTATATGAGGAGGTGTGTCCGAATATCTTCATAACAGGTAGCAACTCGCAAATGCTTTCCTCTGAGATAGCCTCCTCGCTGCGAGGGCGTTCGTTGCAATACGAAGAATACCCTTTGTCGTTCAACGAGATATGCCGCTTCCTTGGTGTCGAAACCAACATTTATAGCGACTCTTCGCGTGGAAGACTTGCCTCCCTTTTCGACGAATACCTCACATGGGGTGGTTTTCCCGAAGTGGTGATGGCGGAGCCACAGTTGAAAGACCGCATTTTGAGTGATTACTTCTATGTTATGCTCTATCGCGACTTAGTCGAGCATTTCAACATCAACCCTGCCACAACGGCTCGCTACTTCATCCGCCGCGTAATGGAGAACATCACCAAACCCACTTCGGTAAATAAGATATACAACGAATTGAAATCGCAAGGCTTGGCTGTGAGCAAAGATAAGGCCTACTCCCTTTCCGAGCAGTGCAATGCCATATACCTCTTCATGCCATTATACCGCTACACGGGTAGTATGCAGCGGTCTATGACATCCGACACAAAGTTCTATTGTATCGACATGGGATTGAGAAAGCAGACCCTCAAGCCGCAGAACGACGACAACGGCAAGATGCTCGAAAATGCCGTATTCCTCCACTTGAAACGAATGCTCGGCCCCACTCAAAATCTCACTTATTACAAAGGACAAGGCGAGTGCGATATGGTCGTCAGTCGATACGAAGAAGTCGAGCAGCTTATTCAGGTGTCGTGGGACATTAGTGATTACGATACTCTCCAGCGTGAAATAGCTGGCCTAGCCGAGGCATCAAAGAACACAGGCTGTAAGTATCTGACTTTAGTCACACACGACGAAGAACGCGACATCGAGACCCCGTCAGGAACAATACACGTCCTACCCGCATGGAAATGGGCGTTGACCTGGCATAAAAAGAGGCTCCGCCGCAACGCCAGAGACTCTTGTGTGGTCTGAAAAACATTCGGCTATAGTATCTCCGATAGGATTGCCGTTTTGTTAGCGCGCTCGTTCCATATGTTGAGTACGGCTCGACTGTGTTTTTATTGTCTCCATGGGCAACTTTCATAGCCATTGATAAATAACGTGTTCGTGCCGTGCCTAACCCCCTCGAATGTTCGCTCCTTCATCAATAGTTATTGGATTCTTAGTTGCTGTAGGGAGCGAAGAACGGGGTTTATTCTATTGATTGAAAGTGCGTTGATGGTGGGAGTGAGGATGGGGTGAGGTGGGGTGCAATTAAAATAGTGTGGGCATACAATATTATTGGCGGAAGCGCGTTATCATGGCTACAATAAAATATTGTGCATTATGATCCGAAAGAAATCATATCTTTTAAAAATCTCTGCCTGTTTCGTGATGGCGATGCTGCTGGCGTTGCCGGCGCAGGCCCGCAAGAAACCGACCTACGAGATTACGCTGAAAATCAATGGCGGTGTGGACTCGGTGATGTACATGGGCTATTATTATGCCAAGGGCAACCAGCCGATAGACACGGCCTACGTTAACAAAAAAGGCCAGTTTGTGTTCACCAGCACCACCGACACGCTCGCTCCGGGACTCTACTTTTTTGCCAACCCTGTGGGAAAGTATGTCGAGTTTGTAGTCTATCACGAGAAGCCTTTCTTCACCTTCGAGACCGACCAGAAGGATTGGACGTCGAACATGCGGGTGAGGGGTAGCGCGGAGAACGAGTTCTTCTTCGACTTCCACCGCGTGGATACGGAGATTGACAAGGATTTGGCGGTGCAGCAGATGAAGCTCGACTCGGCCGACTATGTCAAATACAGACGGAAGCAGCTGCTCAAGTTGGATAGCATCAAGATAAGCTATATCAAGAGCAATCCCGACCGTTTCTTGTCGAAGATGATGATGGCCACCAAGGACGAGGAGCCGCCGCTGGTGGACGAGAAGGGCGACTCGTTGACCCTCGACCAGCGGAAGATGTATTACGTCGACCACTATTTCGACAATATCCCGCTGGACGACAACGCCATCATCCGCACTCCCAAGGCTGTGTTCTACGACAGGGTGATGGATTTCTTCGACAAAATCTTGAAGTATGCGCCCCCACAGACGGTTATCAGCTACTTGGACCCCGTGTTGGACCGCGCCAAGGCCGCGCCTGACGTGTTCAGCTACCTGGTTATGGCCATGATGCAGAAGTATCTGCAGAGCCCAGTGGCGGTGTACGACGAGGTGTATGTCCACATTGCCAAGAAGTATTACGACAGCGACGACAACTTTTGGTCGACACCCAGCAATATCGACAAGGAGATGCAGCGCGTCAACAAATGGGACCGACTACTGGTGGGGCGGGAGGCTCCGGAGCTGATACTCTACGACACCCTGCGTGTGCCCCATTCGCTGCATTCGTTGCCCAACAAGTGGAAACTGCTGATATTCTGGTCGCCCAGCTGCAGCCACTGCCAGCACATCATCCCCAAGGTGTACGAAATCTTCGAGCAGTACCGTGAGCAGTACGACATCGGGTCCTTCACCATCCTCAGCGACCCCGACGACAAGACGCGCAAGGAGTGGCGTGAGTTTATGGCCAAGCACGGCATGAACAGCGCGGCGTGGCTGAGTCTCGACGGTGGCGAGGCCAATGTGGACTGGCACGCGGTGTACGACATCCAGACCACGCCCCAAATCTATCTGATAGACGAAAACAACATCATTCAGGCAAAGAAGCTGGGCGAGAACTCGCTGGAGGGCATTATCAAGGCCATCTGCGGGAAAGAGTAGGGAGGAGGAGCGGAGTTGGCAGAATAGTCTGAATGGTCGGATTAATCCGAATCGTAAGATCTCTCAGATAAAAAGCGACAAATGACAAAATTAATTATATCATGAAAAAAACTACAATTTTGGCCGTTGGCATTGCCGCAGTGGCGGTGCTGGCTGGCGGATGCAAGAAAACTATGGACAACCCATTCTTCGCCCCATGGGGCACACCCTACGAAATCCCCGATTTCGCGAAAATTAAGACCGAGCATTACATGCCCGCCTTCCAAGAGGGCATGAAGCAGCAGATGGAAGAAATCGATGCCATCGTCAACAACAGCGAGGCTCCGACTTTCGAGAACACCATTGAGGCCTTTGAGTACAGCGGCGAGCTGCTCGACAAGGTGTCGGGCGTATTCTTCAACCTCAGCGAGTGTGAGAACAGCGACGAGATGGAAGCCATTGCGGAGGAGGTGACACCCCTGCTGTCGGCTCATGGCGACAACATCGCCCTTAATGCCAAGCTCTTCGAGCGAATCAAGGCGGTCTACGACCAGAAGGACAACCTCGGTCTGAACCCCGAACAGATGCGCCTGCTCGACGAGACCTACAAGGGCTTTGTGCGCAGCGGTGCCAATGTGCCTGAAGAGCAGCAGGCCCGTTTCCGTGAGTTGAACGAGCAGATAGCCTCCCTGACGCTCCGTTTCGCACAGAATGTGCTGAAAGCCACTAACGACTATCAGCTGGTGCTCGACGAGGCTCCCGCCGGCATCACGGCCGACCAGATTGCATCCGCCAAGGAGGCAGCCGATGCCGACTCCGCCACCAAGGGCAAGCTGGTGTTCCGTCTCAACCTGCCCAGCTGGGAACCCTTCATGCAGAACTGCGCCGACCGCGACCTGCGCAAGCAGATGTGGGAAGCCTACAGCACCCGTTGCGATGGTGGCAAGTACGACAACACTAAAATTATCGACACGCTGGTGAACCTCCGTCTGGAGCGTGCCAACATCCTGGGTTTCCCCACCCATGCCGACTATGTGCTCGACGACTGCTTGGCCAAGACTCCCCAGGCTGTGTACGACTGCCTGATGCAGATTTGGCGTCCGGCTTTGAACAAGGCTAAGGCGGAGTGTGCCGAGTATCAGAAGATGATTAAGGCCGACGACCCCACCGCCAAGCTGGAACCTTGGGATTGGCGCTACTATAGTGAGAAGCTGCGCAAGGAGAAATATGCCCTCGACGACGAGGTGGTGCGCCCCTACTTCTCGCTTGACAATGTGCGCGAGGGTGCCTTTGCCACTGCCACCAAGCTCTACGGTATCACTTTCCGCGAGAACCCCGACCTGCCCACCTACAACAAGGAGGCCCACGCCTACGAGGTGATGGACGGCGGCAACGTTATCGGTATCCTGTATATGGACTTCTTCCCCCGCGCCAGCAAGCGCAGCGGTGCGTGGATGACTGAGTTCCGTGGACAGAAGGTGAATCAGAAGGGAGAGAACGTCATCCCCATCATCCAGGTGGTGTGCAACTTCACCAAGCCCACGGGCGACAAGCCTTCGCTGCTGAACTTCGACGAGAGCGAGACACTCTTCCACGAGTTCGGTCATGCCCTGCACGGCCTGTTGAGCAAGTGCCACTATCCCTCGCTGGCTGGCACCAATGTGCCGCGCGACTTTGTGGAGCTGCCTTCGCAGATTATGGAGAACTGGTGCCGCAACCCGCAGGTGATGAAGACCTACGCCAAGCATTATCAGACTGGCGAGGCCATCCCCGACGAGCTGATTGCCAAGATTGCCGCTGCACAGACCTACGGACAGGGCTTCATCAACACCGAGCTGTTGGCAGCCTCGCTGCTCGACATGGACTACCACAGCCTTGCCGTCAAGCAGGCCATCAATGCCGACGAGTTTGAGAAGATGCACCTCAATGCCATCGGTCTTATCCCCGAGATTATCAGCCGCTACAAGAGCCCCTACTTCCAGCACATCTTCACCACTGGTTACGATGCTGGCTACTACAGCTATACTTGGACGGCCATCCTCGACCACGATGCCTTTGCCGCCTTTGTGGAGAGTGGCGACCTGTACAACCCCGAGTTGGCGAAGAAGTTCCGCCATATCCTTGAGAGCGGCAACACCGAAGACCCGATGCAGATGTACATCAACTTCCGTGGCAAGGAACCCAGCGTCACCCCGCTGCTGAAAGACCGTGGACTGATTTAATTGATAATCGGAATAATCGGAATGGTCGGAAGATTAAGAATAATCCGACCATTCCGACTTCTCCGATAAAAAAGTTAATAATATGTCAGACGAAGTAAGAAAACTCTATCGCAACCCTCGTGACAAGAAAATCGCAGGGGTTTGCAGCGGCATCGCTGAGTACCTCAGTGTCGATGTCACCGTGGTGCGTATACTCTTTCTGATTGCCTTGGTGTGTGGGGGATTCGGCCTGTGGATATACTTGATTGTTTGGCTTGTTGCCCCCGAAAGAGCCTGATATGAAACGATTGATATTGTTGTTGGTCGTTACATTCATTTGGAATGTGGCGAAGGCGCAGGACAGCTCTGCTGTCGAGATTGTGGGCTACACCACGCCCAACTACGAACAGATAAAGAAGGACTGCAACGATAAGAAAAGCCCTCGTTACTACCCCACGCTCGTCAAGCGTTTTGCTGCGGTTGACACCACCCTCCAATTGGAGGATATGCAGACGTTCTATTATGGGCAGGCAATCCTTGATGGATTTTGGCCATATAGTCATTATGATGAGTTTGACGAAATCCGCGCCATCATGCGCAAGGACGAGGCTCCCACCATCGAAGACACCCGAAAGATAGTCAAGCTTGCCGACGCTGTGATTGCAAAGTACCCTGCCGAACCGATGGCGTATTACTATAAGTTTGTCGGGCAGAGCATGGAATGTGAATACTTCGGAGGAGATACGGCTGAAATGCAGCGGACGCAGTTGCAGTTTCAGATGCTGTTCTACACCATTGCCGGCACTGGCAATGGCCTCACGCCCGAGTTGGCGATGCATGTGGTGAACGTAGCGCACGAGTACATGATGATGAACATGTATGGTTTCCGTTCATCGAAGCAGGCATTGATGAGTATCGACGGCCACAGTTACGACATGTTCCTGATTGACACAAACGAGTACGGTGTGGACACCCTCTATTTCAACATCGACCGCATTCTTGGAGCATGGGGCGATGCCTTGTCCAAAGCCGCGTCGGAACCTACCACAACGATAGACTTGGAATTGGGTGTAAAGTTCGTATTGGAGCTGGAAAAGCCCAAGCGGAAGAACAGCAAGTTTGTGCTGGTATCGAAAGAATATGTGTCGGATACGCTGATTAGCGACCGCGACAGCCTATTCCGTGAGCCTGTGCTGGAAAACCAGATAGTGGGCTATTTCTGCCCAATGCGCCTGTACGAGGGCAGCGAAAGTGTATACAACTGTCTCGTGTTCATCAGCAACTGCGGCAAGGACCAGCTCTATTATGATGTTTTCATTGCAGCCGGAGACCACAAGGAGTACTTCCAATCTTCGAATAGTGGCATGCCGCGTGGCGTGATGATGAACGAGATGTGGCAGACCGACGTGCAAGGCCTTCGCATCAGCAACATTCGGACGAAAGAGTGATTTTTTTCATTTCCATGCAGTCTTTCTTAGAGAAAATGTCTCTAAAGAGACATGACGGACATGGAACGATTGGTAGAACAGGCGAAGACTGGCGACAGGCAGTCGCTAAACACGTTATACCACCGCTATAGGCAGCGTGCGTTTGCCATTTGTCGCCATATCACGCACGACAAGGAAATCTCCGAAGAGCTTGTTGACGACGCTTTCCTCATTGCTTTTAGCAAGTTGGACCATCTCAACGACCCAGAGAAGTTCGAGCATTGGCTGTCGGCTATTTCGACGAGGCTGGCATTGCGCCATGTGAAACGTCGGCCTGAAAGCAGAACTATTCCAATCTCTCATATAGAAGGTTTCGATGTACCCGTTGAAGCATATGATCCCCCGTTCGCGCCAGAGGAGTTGCAGGCAGCCATAGATCGGCTGCCTACTGGATATCGACAGGTGCTCACCATGGCGGTGATTGAGGGCAAACCTCACAAGGAGATTGCGCAGGCACTGAGTATTGAGCCCCATTCCTCCTCATCGCAGTTGTATCATGCCCGTGTGATGTTGCGACGTATTCTTGGACCGCTGCTGTGTGCCATGCTGTTGGTCGTGCCTCTCATTATGACTCAAGACCAAGGAGGCGACAACCCTCAGTTGTCGGCCCGTGTACCTGCAATGCCAACGGTTGGGGAGCCAACGGTGTTGCCCGAGACGATTACTAACATTCCTACAATGACGGTTTGTAATACTCACACTGCATTGGACGAGCAGCCTATTGCGATGCGGCAGAACGACACTGCATTTACTATACATACCTCCCCATGCAATGAGAATACTGTCTATACCTTTGCGCCCAATAAGGTGTATGGTAACATGAAGTCGAATCTAGTAACGGCTCATGCAATAAGTGGATGGTCGGTGGCGGTGGCGATGACGCGTTCGCTATCGGGAGTGGAAATAACGCAGCGACCGCATGCATTGTTGCTGCCCACGGTATCAGCTACTAGCAACCATGGCCAGAGCGTGTCAATAGCCAATTGGCGCGACTGCAAACGGTATGTGTTGGAGAATAGTAGTCTATTCTCGGACGAGGTGGCGGCAGCACTGATACGAATAGCTCAAAGCAATGAATTAGACAATGATGGCGAGATAATCCGCACGGAATCTCACGAGCCACCGTCTACCATGGCAGTTGTGCTCCATTATGCAATAGACAGTGTGTTCGCCCTATACGCGGGCATGGCTCACGGAGAATACCGCTCTTATTTCCAGACTGGAGTCGGTCGTGACAGAATTGATGAACGGCAGAGCGTTACTTACCTTGAGGTTCCCATCGGAGTGACCTATAATGTGTGTATGACATCTCGATTCGGTTGTCACCTATCTGCCGACCTCTCGCTACAGTTGCCTTTGTCTCTTCAGAGAAACACCAGTTTTGTAGTCGGAGGGCAGACAAACGATGGGGTGGCAGAACTACCCATTTTCGAGCAGTCGGAACAAATAAAGTCACCCAACATTATGGCAGGGGTGAAAGTTGGCGTGCATTATCGTCTGACAGAGCACATTGGTTTCTTTGTAGAGGGTGGCATTAGTTATACAATTATTGGTGGGCAGTCCATTGTCACCTATGCCACGGTTCACCCCTTAGTCATTTCTGCCCAGACAGGACTACGTTATACATTATAGTTGTCGGAGCGTGCAGTCTTTTGTACGCAGTTGGTCTCTATAGAGGAAAAACCTAAAGACCAATATGTACAAAGTAACTGATTACCTGACTAGCGGACTGCTCTATGCCAACAACAGCCTGCATCCGCACCACAAGCAACTAAGCCAACTGATGATTTATGCCACCACGGCATGTCAGTCGCGCTGCCAGCATTGTTCTATTTGGAAGAAGCCTCATGAGAATCTGTCGTTCGACGATATTGTGCGGGTGATGCAAAGCAACTGCGTGAAACCTTGTACTACGGTGGGACTCGAAGGTGGCGAGTTTATACTTCACCCACAGACAGAACAAATTCTCGACTGGTTTATGCACCACCATCCCAACTACACATTGCTCTCCAACTGTCTTGCTCCCGACAGGCTGATTGACCTCACGCGGCGATATTGGCCGAAACATCTTTACCTCTCCTTGGATGGTAACCGCCAGACGTATATCCACATGCGGGGATGCGACGGCTATCCAAAGGTGATGAGAGTGATTGAAGCCTTATCTGACGAGGTGCCTATCTCGTTGATGTTCTGTCTGTCGCCGTGGAATAGCTTTGGTGATATGGAATATGTCATCCGTTTGGCCCAGCAGCACCACATCGATGTGCGGGTTGGCATCTATGGCACCATGGCATTCTTTGATACGACAAGCGACCTTCTCGTAGCAACAGACTTCGCTTCCCAGATACCCCATGCTGTTCATGAGACAAGCGAGAATTACGACTATGTGGCACTCTACGACCAATGGCGCAATGGTCATCTTCGTCTTCCTTGCCTTAGCATAGGCAACCAAGCTGTGATTCATGCCAATGGCAACGTCCCCATCTGTCAGAACCTCGACTGTATACTCGGCAACATTCACAATCAGTCGTTCGACGATATTTGGAATAGCCATACATCTTGTAGTCTTCAACGTCAATATGGTATGACATGCAATGGGTGTTGGATTAATTTCCATCGCAAGTACGACATCATCCTGCTTCGCACACTCGAGCGTATTCTCCCCAAGCGGATGCTGGAGAAACTGTATGGTCCCTACTGGTGGTGCGAAGACCATAGTGTTACTTACCGCCAGTATTTTAAGAGCTGCCAATTATGATGAGAAGACTTATCAATCAGGCTCGCCGATTGAGAACAGAGGCTGCGTTGGCGCGTTCCTGCAATCGACATTATGCCTTTGTGGGCATAGGCGGTCACAGCATGGCGAATCTTTATCCTGTTCTGAATCTTTTGCACGTGCCGTTAAAATACATTTGTGTCACATCCTCTCGTAAAGTCAAACTTATTGATTCAAATCCTGGTTTCAAACATGTTGTTGCGACAACCTCCCTTGACATGGTTTTGGACGATCCAGAGGTGGCGGCAGTCTTCGTGTCGGCAACGCCTGCTGCCCATTATCGTATTGCTACGGCCGTCTTGCAGCATGGTAAAGCTTTATTCATTGAGAAACCGCCATGCCAAAACTTGCTTCAGCTCGAGTCTCTAATCAATCTTCAAAAACAGGTGTGTTCTTATGTGCAAGTGGGAATGCAGAAACGATATGCACCTGCCATACGTAGGCTAAAGACACGATTAAAAGGCGACACGGTTTATAACTACACAATGCGCTATTGTGTGGGGCATTATCCAGAGGGTGATGCCTTCACGGATCTTTTTATCCATCCGATAGATCTGGTCATACATCTTTTTGGCGCAGCCGAGGTTGTGTCGATGCATTTCGTGGCAGAACATACTGTGGTGCTGATGCTTGCTCATGGTGATGCGGTGGGAACGGTAGAATTATCCACTGGCTATTCATGGGCAGCACCTGTTGAGAGTATGACTGTTCACACTCGTTTAGGTGTCTACGCCCTCCCCAGCATAGATGTACTCACGTTTCAACCAGTGGAAGTGTCATTAGCGGGCATTCCGTGGGAGAAGATAAGACATTACAACGGCTCAGTGGAGTACCTTTGTCGTCACGATAGTTTCTCCCCAATATTGGAATCGTCTACATGGGTCGAACATGGTTTCTATCACGAATTGAAAGACTTTGTGGATAAGGTTGAGGACCGTGTGTCTGTATGGCATCGAATTCCTCTTAATACCTGCCCTACCCTTCAGTCTCTGTTGCCAGTGTATCAAATAATAGACACCTGCCTACAGCAATTGTAAGTGTGTAGGCAGGTGTTGTATAATAAAGGAGATGATCTGTCTTATAGCATCTGTTTCACCATCTCGGCTAGCTCGTTGGCGCGGACTTCGGTGTGGGCCTCACTGTAGATGCGGATGATGGGCTCGGTGTTGCTCTTGCGCAGGTGGACCCAGCCGTCTTCAAAGTCAATCTTCACACCGTCGATGGTGCTCACCTGGCAGTCGGCTTTGGCACTATAGAGGGCAGCCACCTTCTTGAGCAGTGCGTCCACGTCCATGTCAGGAGTGAGGTCTTTGCGGTTCTTGGAGATGATGTAGTCGGGGTAGGTCTTGCGCAGTTCGCTGACCTTCATGCCTTTCTTGGCAAGCAGGGTGAGGAAGAGTGCCACGCCTACCAGTGCATCGCGACCGTAGTGCAGTTCGGGGTAGATGACACCTCCGTTGCCCTCACCACCGATGATGGCTCCCGTTTGGCGCATCAGGGTGGTGACGTTCACCTCGCCCACGGCAGAAGCGTTGTATTCACAGCCGGCATACTTGCGGGTGACATCGCGCAGGGCACGCGACGACGACATGTTTGACACGGTGTTGCCAGGCGTATGGCTCAGCACATAGTCCGCCACGCTCACCAACGTGTATTCCTCGCCAAACATCTCGCCGGTTTCGCATACCAGTGCCAAACGGTCCACGTCGGGGTCGACGACGATGCCGAGGTCGCAATGCTCATTGCGCACGGCATCGGATATTTGGGTCAGGTTCTGTGGTATGGGTTCGGGATTGTGGGCAAAGTGGCCTGTGGGCTCGCAGTTGAGCTCCACCACGTCGTTCACGCCCAAGGCGCGAAGCAGGCGCGGTATGGCGATGCCGCCAGTGGAATTGACCGCATCCACGCAGACGCGGAAATTGGCCTTGGCAATGGCTGCCTTATCTACCAAAGGCAGTGCCAGCACACGCTCAATGTGGTGGTCGATGGTGTCGAAGTCCTCCGTCACCTGTCCCAGCGTGTCGACATCGCAAAAGTCGAATTCTTCAGCGTCGGCAATGCGGATTACCTCGTTGCCCTCGGCAGCGTCGATAAATTCGCCACGGCTGTTGAGCAGTTTTAGCGCGTTCCAATGCTTGGGGTTGTGCGATGCGGTGATGATGATACCGCCGTCGGCATGTTTGTCTATCACGGTCATCTCGGTGGTTGGTGTGGTGGAAAGACCTGTCTCAATCACATCGATGCCCATGCCTTGCAGTGTGCCAACCACCAAGCGGTCGACCATCGCGCCACTCAGTCGTGCGTCGCGGCCGACTACAAGGGTGAGACGTTTGCCATTGGCATTACGTTGTAAGAAAGTGGCGAAAGCCGATGTAAATTTCACCACGTCGATAGGACTGAGGCCGTCGCCGGGCTTGCCGCCGATGGTGCCTCTAATGCCAGAAATAGATTTTATTAAGCTCATATTGAAAATTAAAAATTAAGAATTAAAATTATTTAGAATCAAAAATTAAGAATTAATATTATTAGAGATTAAGACTGGATGCGTCAGCTAAAATATTAATTTTTAATTTTTAATTTCTCAAGGTATTCTTTCCAAGCCTCGTAGCGTTCGCCTTTGAGCACACGGGGGAATTTGCTGGCACCGCCCGCCTTGCCCAGCCGCTCGCGCATGAAGTCGTAGAACACTTGCGTGGGTAGCACATCGATGAAAAGCTGCTTGACTGCCTCCTGTCGCTCCACGCGATAGTCGTCGTTCAACTCACAAAGGTAGCCGTCGATCTTTTTGATGGCCTCCTGTGCGTCCAGCGGATTGTCGGTACCTAGGTACCAGTGGTGGGCAAACATCGAATCGTGTCGTATGCCTGCCACCGTAAACTCGCAGATGTCCACGCCCATTTCTTCTGCCAGCATCTCCACTGCGCGGTTCATATTATCTTGCGACAGGTGCTCGCCGGCCAAACTGAGGAACTGCTTGGTGCGTCCTGTCACCATCATGTCGCCGTGCTTGATGTTGGAGAATTTCACCGTGTCGCCAATCAAGTAACGCCATGCACCGGCGCAGGTGGAGAGCAGTATCGCGTAGTCGCGTCCTGCCTTCACTTCCTTCAGCGTTAGCGTCTGGCAGTCGGGGCGAATGTTTCCTTCTTCGTCGAAATTGTCCTCGTTGAAAGGGACAAACTCGAAATAGATACCATTGTCCACCAGCAGTTGCATCTTGCGCCGCTTGAGGTTCACTTGATAGGCTATGTAGCCTTCTGATGCAAGGTAGCTCTCCACAAACAATACCTCCTTGCCAAACAGCCGCTCAAAACTCTTCTCGTATGGCGCAAAGGCCACACCGCTATGCACATATACCAGCAGGTTTGGCCACATCTCGTGGATGTTCTTCAACTTGTATTCCTTGACGATGCGTTCCAGCAGTATCTGCACCCATGCCGGCACTCCCACCAGCACTCCGATGTCCCACGTGGGGGCAGCTTTAACCATCTTGTCGAGTTTCTCGTTCCAGTCTTTCATCTGCGAGATTTCTTGCCCTGGTTTGTAGAAAAACTCAAACCACTTGGGGATTCTTCCCGCCGAGATGCCCGAGAGGTCGCCAGCATAGTATTTTCCTTCGGGGTAATATTGCAGGTCGGTGCTGCCTGCGATGCAGAGGATGCCGGAATCGTAGAATGAGGCGGGGAAGTTGTATTGCGAAGTGGAGAGGAACTGTCGGGTGCCCGCCCGGGTGATGCTGTTGAGCATGGCCCGCGTGATGGGGACAAACTTGCTGGAGGCTTCCGAGGTGCCCGAGCTGAGGGCGAAGTATTTCACCTTGCCCCTCCACGCCACGTTGCGCTCGCCTTTCAGGTTTCGGTACCACCATTCGCGGTGCATCTTGTTGTAGTCGAACACCGGCACCCGCTTGCGGAATTCTTCGGTGATGTTGCCAGATCGCAATATCTCGGAGAATCCGTATTTTTCGCCAAAAGCGGTGTGTTGGGCACGACGTAGCAGCTTGCGCAACTCGCGTTGCTGGGCGCGAATGGGGTTGGTATGTCTCTTCTTCGTCTCTGTTGGGATGCTGTTTATCTCTGCAACCGACTTGATGAGTGCTCCTACAATGGGTACCTGCATATCATTAACTATTTATATGGTTTTGATTTCTATTAATTGCCAATAAATCAACTTTTCGCATGATATTTGTCATGGCAAAAAGCAAATGCAAAGTTACAAAAAAAAATGAAAACTTGTTTTTTTTTCGTACTTTTGCATCTTCAATCATAATAAAAACGAATGTTGATGAATAGTGCAGAAAGAATTGAGATAATGGCTCCTGTGGGATCATACGAGAGTCTGCGTGCCGCCTTGCAGGCGGGTGCCGACGCGGTCTATTTTGGGGTGGGCAACTTGAATATGCGGTCGCGGTCGGCTGCCAATTTCAGGCTGGAGGACTTGCGGCGCATCGCCGACATCTGTCGCGAGGCAGGCGTGCGCACCTACCTGACGGTGAATACCATCATCTATAACCACGAGCTGGAGGAGATGCGCATGCTGGTGCAGGCAGCCAAGGATGCTGGCATCAGTGCCATCATTGCCAGCGACATGGCAGTGATAATCTACGCCCATAGTATCGGGGTGGAGGTGCATATCTCCACGCAGTGCAACATCTCGAATGTGGAGGCGGTTAGGTTTTTCGCCCAATGGGCAGATGTGGTGGTGACGGCACGCGAGCTGCCCTTGCGGCAGGTGGCGGAGATTACCCAGTTTATCCGCGACAACGACATCTGTGGTCCCAAGGGCGAGTTGGTGCAGGTGGAGGTGTTTGCTCATGGGGCGTTGTGCATGAGCGTAAGTGGCAAATGCTATCTGAGTCTCGACGAGTACAACTATAGTGCCAACCGCGGTGCATGCCTGCAGCTGTGCCGCCGCGAGTATCTGGTGAAGGATTTGGAGAGCGATACCGAGTTGGTGGTGTCGGGCAAGTACATCATGTCGCCCAAGGATTTGTGCACCATCGGCTTCTTGGACAAGATAGTCCATGCCGGCGTGCGAGTGTTGAAGATTGAGGGGCGTGGTCGTAGTGCGGACTACGTGAAGACAGTAGTGGAGTGCTATCGAGAGGCGTTGGACTCCATTGCGGAGGGCAGCTACACGCAGGAGAAGATAGCAGGATGGACCGAACGGCTTGCCACCGTGTTCAACCGCGGCTTTTGGGACGGCTACTATCTCGGCCGCAAGATGGGCGAGTGGAGCGAACGCTACGGCTCGCAGGCGACTGAGAACAAGGTCTATCTCGGCAAGGTGACCAACTACTACACCCGCCCGCAGGTGGCGGAGATGAAGATTGAGACATCCGAGCACCTAAAGGTAGGAGAAGACTTGATGGTGATAGGGCAGACCACAGGTGTCTATCGCGCCACGGTAGAGGAACTTAGGCTTGGCGACAGCGCACAGCCGGTGTCGGAAGTGAAGCAGGGCGATGTCTTCAGCGTGAAGACCACCGAACCCCTGCACCGTGGCGACAAGCTGTATCGGGTGGACAAGGTGGTTGACGAGTTTTGATTGGATAGAGCGTATGAACACTACACCCTAAAAATAAATATAATATGAAGGGTATGTATAAAATAGTGATAGTTGGCCTTATGATAGGAGTGGTTGTGCTGGCGGGCTGCAAGAAGGACTACGAGCCCGGTACATTGCTTGTTCAGATTGACAATGGTTGGAACAATATCGACGATGTGGCACTCCCTTGGCATAACAATGACTTGGTTTGGGTGAACAATCAGTCCTGCACCACCAGTGCGGCACATGGCTTATCGGCAAAGATAACCGACGTGGTGGAAGCCGACAATTACCGAGCTATATACCCCGCCGACATTCTGGGGAAAAAAGTAGATATATCTGGCGTAAGCAACATTTATTTTGTCAAGCTGCCTCGTGAACAGCAGTATGAGGTGGACGACCTTGGTGAACAAAAGGTGAAGGTTCCGATGGGAGCGTTCTCGTCGAACAAGAGCCTGAAGTTCCATAATCTCTGCTCGCTCATCAAGGTGGTGATTACCAACAGAAGGGATGAAGACGTCGCACTTGGTCGCATCACCGTTACTGCTGGAACCGCCTACATTAGCGGTCAGAGCCGTGCCAGCGTGACGGGAAGTCAGAATGACTATATTTATGTAGTATCGCCTATTGTGGCTACAGCTGTATGGCACGATGTGTCGTTGGTGTTTCCTACCGCAAATAGACCTATTATAGGCAATGGGAGTGATAATTCATACGTCTACTACATTGTGGTACCAAAATTTGATGAAGACGATGTGACCATTACCCTCTTTTCCACAAATGGTCGGAGTGCAACGTTTGAGAAACGGATGTCGGTCCAGTTGGGCAGAATAGAAACGGTGAGCCTGACGGTGGATAAGTGGGATGGGGAAGACCCACCAGATCCGCCATCAGTTGATGGTGTGCTGTCAGGCGCATTCTCGGTGAGCAAAATCCAAAGGGTGTTCTTCTCGCAAGGCAACTTACAGTATCAGGCAAGCACCGACACATGGCGTTTTGCCGAACACCAGTATGACTATGTTGGTAATAATAACAGCAATATCAGTCCCACCTACAGCGGCTGGATAGACCTCTTTGGATGGGGAACGGGCAATAATCCTACTTTGGCATCAGAAGACCCCTCCTACTATCCCATATTTGCCGACTGGGGCAACAATGCCATCATCAATGGGGGCAACACCGCTGGCAGTGGCTGGCGCACTTTGACTAGCGCAGAGTGGGAATATCTTCTCAACACCCGCATTAGTGCTACTTCCAAACGTGGCACGGGTAACATCAACGGAGTGGGTGGGTTAATTATCCTGCCCGACTGGTGGACTCTGCCCGCAGGATGTACATTCACCCCAGGGTTCTCCGAGTACGAAGTATATAGACCTTTTCCTGATTGGACGCGTAACAGCTACACGCTCACTCAGTGGGCAGCGATGGAGGCTGCGGGTGCGGTGTTTCTGCCTGCGGCAGACAATCGATCCGGAACGAGTGTAATGGATTGCAACCAGACTGGAAACTATTGGTCGTCCACAAAAGACGACTATTATGAGTCCGCCGCGCTCGGTTTAATTTTCTACGACTACTATATATTATGGAGATTTGATGAATGCCCAGCAATCAATCGCAGGGCAGGGTGTTCTGTACGCCTTGTTCGTTAACATAGACAGGGTTTCATCGTGATAATGGAAGAGGATGGATATTAAATATAGATACCTATTAACACAATAATTAACGCTATAGGGCGTTATTGTTAGTGATGACTACTGCTTATTGCAACACTACTAACGAGGGTAGAATATACCATACCGCATGGGGAGGCAACGCTTGGTGGGCAATATTGGTGTCGCTGGGATTCGTGGGACTGTTTGCGTGGCTTATTATTGGTGACCCCGCTTTGAGAGGGAATTGGATTTTTTGGTTTGGTATGATTTTCTTTGGGGTATTGGGTTTGTTCTTCCCTTTGTTGGCATTGTGGGAGAGACTGTCAGGCCGACCGGCGATAGTGGTAATGGTCGACAAGGTTGTGTGTACATCATTGTGGAGGCGGTCGAAATACCGATTTGATGAGGTGAAGAAATTTAAATTGGTCGAATTGTGTGGACAGGAGCTAATTGCTGTGCATCTCAACAAGCGAGAGGAACGCCGTAGATTGCAGGGTACCTCAAGGACGGAACGTTCTGCGCGACGCTTGAATATAGGGCTGACAGGTGCGCAGGAGAACATCGCGGCTTCGGCACTGACTATGAAGCCGCAGGCGTTGTGCGACCTGCTGAACGAGAGATTAGATAATTATAAACAGAATTATGGCAAAATCTAGAACATATTTTTACTGTCGCGAGTGCGGTTATCAGTCGAGCAGTTGGCTGGGCAAATGTCCTGCCTGCGGCAAGTGGAACACCTTTGACGAGGAGGTGGTGTACCGCGACAAGCCAGCCAAGACTAAGGGCAAGGCAGGCGCAAAGGCCAGCGAGCCCAAGTTGATACAGCATGTGGTGTATAGCGAAACTCAGCGTATGCCGACCCGCTGTGCGGAGTTCGACCGGGTGCTGGGCGGTGGCATAGTACCAGGCAGTTTGTTGCTTCTGGGTGGCGAGCCGGGCATCGGCAAGAGTACGCTGCTACTGCAGACGGCGATGGCTGCCGTCGACCGAAAGATATTGTACGTCAGCGGCGAGGAAAGCGAGGAGCAGATCAAGATGCGTGCCGATAGGATAGGGGAGGCGAAGGGAGAACTGTATGTGGTGAGCGAGACTTCGATGGAGCGTATCTTTGAACATGTGGCAGGGGTGGAGCCCGACCTGCTGATAGTGGACTCGATACAGACCGTCAGCACCGAGGCTATCGAATCGGGTGCGGGCAGTTTGTCGCAGATAAGGGAGTGTACCACTCAGTTTCAACGTTATGCCAAGGAGAACGGGGTGCCGGTGCTGCTCGTTGGCCATATCACCAAGGACGGCACGCTGGCAGGTCCCAAGGTGATGGAGCATATCGTGGACGCGGTACTCCAGTTCGAGGGCGACCGCAACTACGGCTTCCGCATCCTCCGCGTGCTGAAGAACCGCTTTGGCTCCACCGCCGAACTGGGCATCTTCGAGATGCGTGGCAATGGACTGAAAGAGGTGGCAAACCCATCGGAACTGTTATTGGCGCATCGCGACGAAGAGCTCAGCGGTGCTGCGGTGGCGGCCACATTGGAGGGAGCCAGACCCATGTTCATCGAGGTGCAGTCGCTCGTGAGCACCGCCGTCTATGGCACTCCCCAGCGCAACGCCAACGGCTTCGACATGAGGAGGATGAATATGCTGTTGGCAGTGCTGGAAAAACGATGTGGATTCAAACTGGGTGCCAAGGATGTCTTTCTCAATGTGGCAGGCGGTGTGCGCGTCAACGACCCTGCCATGGACCTCGCGGTAGCTTGCAGCATCCTCAGCAGCAATGTCGACATGCCCATATCTCCGCGCTACTGCTTTGCCGCCGAACTAGGGCTGAGTGGCGAGGTGCGTCCCGTCAGCCGTGTCGAGCAGCGCATCGGCGAGGCGGCCCGTCTAGGCTTCGAGAAGATATTTGTATCCAAATACGACGCCAAAGGCATCGACGCTTCCCGCTATCCCATCAAGATAGTGGCAGTCAGCGTCATCGAAGAAGCTTTCAGAGAACTATTCAGTTAACAAACCCCTATAACCCCTATTCTCTTTATTATCTCTATCCAAAATGAAACATTTCTACAAAACCCATGAAACCTGCAGCGAAGCCATCGAGTTCGAGATTGTAGATGGACGTCTCCATAATGTCCAATTCATAGGCGGTTGCGACGGCAACACGCAAGGCGTAGGTCGTTTGGTGGAGGGAATGAAAGTGGAGGATGTGCTGGACCGCTTGGAAGGCATCCGTTGTGGATGGAAGACAACCTCCTGCCCCGACCAACTTTGCAAAGCCATCCGTGATAAATTGAAAATTGAAAAATAATTGTCACACCCTTCATTTTTCAATTTATAATTTTTAATTCATGTCCGACCGCCTCACTCCCGAGCAACGCCGACGTTGCATGCAGGGCAACCGCAGTAGCGGCACCAAGCCCGAGCGGATACTTGCCCGCGAGTTGTGGCGTCGTGGCTACCGCTATCGCAAGAACCTTCGCACTGTGCCCGGCAGTCCCGACATCTGTTTCAAGAATCGCAAGGTGGCGGTGTTTGTCGACGGCGAGTTTTGGCATGGCCGCAACTGGCAGACCGAGCGTCAGCGCATCAAGAGCAACCGCGACTTCTGGTATGCCAAGATTGAGCGCAACATGGCTCGCGACCACCGTGTCAATCTGCGTCTCCGCACCATGGGATGGACAGTCCTCCGCTTTTGGGAAAGCGAGGTGCGCAAGCATCTCACCGATTGCGCCGACCGTGTGGAGGAGGCGCTAAGGCAAAAACAATTGCAACACTTGCATCGTGTGTACGAATACGACACGCAATACGACAGCCTTGATGTCGCTGCCGAAGATGGTCTTGAATACGGCGAGTGACTCTATGCCCTTTTCTTGCCTTTGCGTTTAGCAGGTGCGGCTTCGTCGCTGATAATTTTAATTTTGTAGCCAATCTTCGCAAATGCCTCTGTCAGCTGCTTCGCGTCGGTCTTGGCGGGGTCGTAGGTGATGACAACCAGCTGTTTCTCCAAGTTGGTCTCAATCTTCTTCACGCCCGCTTCGAAGCGGATGTTCTCCTTGATTTTCTTTTCGCAGCTTTGGCAGTGCATCTCGGGAGTGGTGGTCACTGTCAGCACACGCAGTTCCTTGCCTCCGAAGGCAATCATCAATGCGGTTAAAATAACAAGTATTTGTTTCATTTTTTTTTGTGTTTATTCGTTGATATGTTGATATGTTGTGCGTCAGCGTCCCCTCTTCAGAGGGGTGGCCGTAAGGCCGGGGTATGTATGTTTTCAATTTTCACTTTTCAATTCGTATTCCCGCGTACGCCATAATCCCGTGCACAGGTCCCCAAATCACCGTCGGCTCGAAAGTGTCGCTCCACGGGTCGGCGGCATTGATGATGGGATGCGGCTGGCGGTAGTTGGTCAAGTTCTCGCCACCCACATAGATGGAAAAGTGTCTGAACGTGCGTGTCACTTGCAGGTTCAGCTGTGGGTAGGCGGGGAAGGTCTCGTCCCACGAGGGGGTGCCGTCTTCGAGCAGATAGGGGGTAGGCATCCGTCCGCCACCGTTCAGCTGCAGCGTGGCATCCACACGCCACAGTCCCATGTAGGGCTTCCATGCCACGGTCAGCAGTCCCTTGTAGCGCGAGGTCAGCGGCTTCTCCATCAGCACCCCGCCGTAGGTGCATTTCACGTCGTTCAGGCGCAGTGCCGCCATCACCTCCCACAATTCTTCGTCGAAATCCATCGACGCGTCCACCTGCACCGTGTTGGAGTAGGAGGGACCCTCCAAATTCACAAGCCTAATACGGGAAGGGTCGCTGTCGTAGTCCACCACCAATTGGTTGATAAAGTAGGTGTAATAGTACTCCGCGTTCAGTTTCAGCGTCTGCTCGCCCACAGGCACGTAGAACGCTGCCGAAATACCGCTATTCCAAGCCTCTTCCATTTGTTGCTCCTGGCTTAGTTCGAGGCTGCGTCCCGATGCCAAAAGATAATGGTGCTCTGCCAGTGCGTGGGGCATACGGTACCCCTTGCCTGCCGACAGGCGCAGCGTCACCCAGTCCGTCGCCATCCATTTCACATGCAGGCGTGGGGTATAGAACATCCCGTAGCGGTTGCTGTGGTCCGCCCGCAGCCCTGCCATCATCGTCAGGCGGTACGAAGGCTTGAACGTATATTCCGCATAGGCTCCCGGAATCCAGTCTGTCATGGCTTCCGACCATAATCCCTCGTCACGGCTCTGCATCCATAGGCTCAGCCCTGTCGACAGCTGGTGCTTGTCCGAAAATTCGTGTTCGAAAATCAGCTTTGTGTGCAAGTCCTTGTGCTCCACATCATATTGTTTGCTTCCGAAAGTCCCCGCAAGGTCATACAGGCTCCCGTTCGCCATCAGGGCAATGTTGGTGTTATGCTCCTTGTCCAGCAGCAGCGCGTGCTTCATATACGCCTCGTAGCGGTTCGCGTCCAGCAGCACACGGTAGGGATTCTCCGTAAAAGTCACCAGCTGGCCTCCGTCGCGGTTCTCCCTCACCATACCTATTCCTCCGTGGAAGATATAACGTCCTCGACGGTATTTCCATCGGTTCTGTACATGCAGCTGACTGATGCCAGGATAGTCGTGCCAGCCGTCATTGTCGGCATCGTGGTGCATCCAGTCCTTCTCGCCGTGCAGTAGCAGCTCGGTGCTCAGATACTTGTTCAGGTGTGCCCTTGCCACCACGTTTCCTTCTGTCTTCAATCGGCTGTCGGTGTATAAGTTAATATCTATACCCATGCCCTTCGATTTTAATGTCTGCCCAGACACCGGGTCTTTATCCGGCTTGATATATTCCACGTCAATCTGACCCGTTATGCTTTGGAAACCGCTCTTCACCGACGCGGCCCCCTTGCTCACCGAGATGCTCTGCATCCATGCCCCTGGCACATAGCCCAGTTCGTAGGGCGTTGCCGCTCCTGCGAAGGTCGGCAGCCCCTCGACGAGCATCTGCACGTATTCGCCGCTCAGTCCCAGCAGCTTGATTTGCCGTGCCCCTACGGCGGCATCGCTGTAGTTCACGTCCACGCTCGGGTTCGCCACAAAGCTCTCCCCCAGGTTGCAGCAGGCTGCGCGAAACAGCTCCTCCTGCCCCACCACGATGCCGTTCTCCGCCCCGCCAAGCCGTGACACGCCTGCGGCGGCGCTCTTCACCTGCACTTCATTGAGCGTCTTTCGTGTGAGTGTATCGGTTTTCTGTGCCTGTAGTACCATACTGGCACAAAGTAAAAAAATAATGCTAACGATTTGTTTCATTGAAAATAAGGTTTGACAGTTAGTTTCTTTGAATGTGTTAATGTGGGAATATGTTAATGTGTCAATCTTTTAGACTAACGAATTAACACGTTAACGAATTAACGCATTTGCAGAATTGTGTCAAACCCTCATCACCATATTTCTACTATCCGTCCATCCAGGTGGGGAACAATAAATGTGCCCTGTAGGTAGGGCAAAGAATTGTGAGATAGGAGTTGGGTGTTGAGTATTGGGAATAGCAAAAAGATTTCCAAACAAGTCGGACGTTTGGGCTGTGGGTGTTGAAGTCTCTTGTTGCAGGTCGGCAGTTGATAGGTGTGTTATCGTCACCGTCATACATTTGCTGCCTCTTTTGCAACAGTCGTGCTGAGTAGGCAGCACCAGACTCACCTTTCCTGTGCAGGCACAACGTTGCCAACCAATACCACCGCTGCCAAACAGCAACAGTATCAGCGTGGAGAGGGCAATCATTATGTGCGAAACAGTTTTCATCGCTTTAAAAGTATCGGTTGGATAACGTCCTTATGGAAATAATATTGCAGACAGTCACAAAAAATCATTTCTTTTTGCCTTTTGGTACTTTTGGCTTCGGCTCGGGCAATGAAGCACAGGTGACTTTCACCAAGTTGGCAAGATACTCGTGGTCGTCAACCTCCTCGATATAGAAGTAGGGTTTGGCCTCCTCGTAGGAAATGTGTCCAATCTGTGGGAAATACTCTTTGCTCATATATTTGTTTCAAAAGTCACTGCAACAGCAACCGTTTCACGGTACGGCCAGCGGAGGTGTGTATGACCACGTTGTAGCACCCTTTGGCAAATCCGGCAAGACTTATCTGAATGGAAGTGTCATCTACCTTCCGCCGCATGACACAACGTCCTGCGGGGTCAAATATTGCCACGCTCCGTATGGGGAAGGAGGAATATATCACGGTGTGGTCAGTGGTGGGATTGGGTATAAGGTAGGAGTACTGGTCTGCCAACGGATTTATTCTCGTTGTGTTCCCTCCATGTCCCGTGTCTGGGTCATGAAAGCTCATACTTGTCGTATCGATAATGGGAAAGAGACCGCAAAAGAAAAGCTTCTTTGGAAAAAATTCCCAGCTAGTGTCTCCGGGATGCGGAGTATGCAACATCCGTTGGCTAATTGAATCTCTTTCGTAATATCCAAACGGTGTTGAATGCATAACGTATTTTCCCGTCTGAACCGGGATTGGGGATACGGGAGCGTTAGTCCAAAGGTTGTTGTAATGGGTATTTCCGATACAGAAAGAGTCATATACGGTAATCGTGTCGTCGAAATAAACCTCGTACAGCCCTGGATATTGCCATACGTCGAAAGAGCGGTATTGGTCATACATTGTCGTAAGGAGTTTTATTCTGCACTTAGGGTCCCGGTCAGTATAGCATACCTTCTTTTTCAGTATCATGGTGTCTGGTCTTGGTTGGTATAGGCACAGGTATTCTGGCACACGTGCATCCATATTAGTTGAGTCAGGGGGGTATTGGATGTAACTATACCATAACGTGTCAAGAATACCAGCCAACCCCACTATCCGCAACGAGTCGCCAGGTTTCTCTAGAGTAAATTCATAGGCATCTACAACAACGAATTCATGCTCTGGTTTACTTATTACTAAATGGCTTGCCGAAGGGTCGTCAGCCATCCAGAGTGTGCTTGAAGGGTAGTAATCTGGCGGAGGTGTCATGGGCAACTCAACCGTGTCTATCTGTGCCGTGGCAGGCGGTATGGCCATCACGGTCAGTAGAGTTAAAACTATTTTTTTCATGGTATTGTCAGTTTTCTAATTTTCAATGCAATCTTTTATGAGAGGGAGTTCATATATGCTTAATGGGACATGGTCGTCAAAACTAAAAATGTCGGAGTAACAAGTTAATGGGGATTTATTGTTCTTTAGGTAGAAAGCCCCATCTATTGTGGGAACACTTATTCCGACCCCGCAAACTGAATTATTTGTTGAAGAAAGGTGTCGGGCGATTATCGCCAGTTCGGATAGTGTCGACTCGTTTCTACCGAATGCAATGTATCCTGACGGACTAAAGAAGTTGTCGTGGTGGTAGAAATAGTATCCTATTCTAGAGAAATAGTCTTTTGAAGCAATGAAGGGATATGCCTGCTCTCCCATCATCGAGGTTGTGCCCGTAAGGGGGTTATTGCTCCATGCCAGACCTCTCAAAATGTTGTTTGTATTGCTATATGTAAGTCTATTAACAGCATAGGAGCCATAAGGATTATATTCTATTCGGCTACTAGCGCATGGCGATCCATCTGGATCGTATGCGGTGCCAGAGGCATTGATGATATGCGTGACAAACCCGTCGCTATTTAGGTAGGAGGCATCGTAAAATAAGGATAATGTGGCTACGGTGTCTCCGTTTGTGTGTGTCATCTTGAAACCGTTGTAATTGTTCGTAGGATAGCTACATGGCTGGGACGAGGATGCAAGGTATCTGTGCATTATATCGCCCAATATCGGATAGGATGTGAACATGGCTGTCTTATGGAATATTCTCAGCGGCATGCTCATACCATCGGGCATGGCTCCGGCAGCCACGATGTAATTGTCAGTTGCTACAATTTGGTCCAATGTCCCGTCGGAGACATCGGACGCTCCCGTTGTATACGCCCAGTTGCTGGTACCGAAGAAACCTTTTAATTCAGCCACACACGGTCTCCATTTGGCATCTCTTCCAACAAGGGCTATATGTACCCGACCCAATTGGTCTTCTATGTTCTCAAATATTGTCAAGTCATTGAAAGCAGTCACATGCGAATGGGTATAGATGTCTGGAGATTGGATTAATGTCAAAAATGAAGTACTGAATATATGATAGTTGTCAGTGCCCCCAAATAGATGGGGGATGGAAAACCATCCGACAAATCCATACATATTAGGTCCATAATCGTATGCTCCACAGAAACATACGATATCTCCCGATATCTCGAAATCGGTTACTTTGTAGCTGGAATCAATCCCTACAAGTATTATGCTAGTCTGGTTGTCTGACCATGCAAAATAGTGACCTTTAGTAGTTTGAATGTGACTAATGGAGTAGTCTGCCTGATACCGTCTGACAATAGTTTCTCTTATGTCTCCTGGCAATCGTGTTGTAGAAATCCACCCCGACTGGGCAAGGGCGGTTAGGCTTGCAATTAGGCATAGCAAAAATGTTAATGATTTTTTTTTCATTTTTACTTCTTTTTTTCTGTTTGGCACAGATAGTTGATATATATATATATTACGAGCGTTTCTTGAGTAAAAAAGTAAACTAACTGACAATGCAAAGATAATTATTTTTTTTTTATCTCAAAAAAATCGTTTCTTATAGGACAGGGCAAACGCATGAAAATTTTGAAAAATAGTACGGAATGAACAATTTGGCCGGAGTTATTAACAGGCCACCGTGCGAGCCGCGTGGAAATTGTGCGAAATGAACAAATTCGCCCACAGTTTGTT
>JAEEGF011845719.1_pt1 | contig 36775 bp, 35 predicted proteins | sample 9134171 | NCBI WGS metagenome assembly JAEEGF01 (sample SAMN16246542, study PRJNA631951) | gut metagenome | biome: gut microbiome; feature: rumen; material: AP-attached | host: Bos | place: Iran: Karaj | collected 2018-10 | reverse complement strand
TCTGGCCGAGTTGCTGCGCCGTGCCGGCTGCGATGCGGCCCGCTTCGCGCCGCTCGTCCGCCGCACGGCCGACTTCATGGTCTCCTTCGCCTCGCTCGACGAAGCCGGGCGCTATGTCCTCAAGGGATGCATCCCCGCTCAGGAAACCCTCAAGCCTGAGACCACTGTCAATCCGCCTTTCGAGCTGTCATACTGGCATTATGCGCTCGGCGCCGCCCGTGACTGGATCTCCAGGGCAGGGGAGCCCGCTGATCCCAGCTCCGCCGGGCCCGCGGCTCCCGGCGCCTCCCGGCAGGGGGAGTCTGCCGACTCCCAGCCGGCTCTTGCTCGCCTGGACGACGTCCTGTCGCGCCTCTCGCCCCTGGCGGAGCGCGACGGACTCTACCTCGCCGCCGAGTCCGAGCCGGACACCTACTCCCGCCTCGAACTTTTCTCGGACCACATGGCAGTCCTGGCCGCATTCGGCGTCCTGCCTGAGTCCCCGCAGTTCGACACAGAGACCATGCGCAATACTCTCCATTGGGTAATGGACAACTGGAACTGGGATCGTACCTGGGGTTGGGATTTCCCCGTGACATGCATGACGGCCGTCCGCCTCGGCGAGCCCGAGACGGCCCTCGACGCCATCTTGATGCCACAACGCACCAATACCTATCTCCCCAACGGCCACAACTACCAGGACTCCCGTCTGCGTTGCTACCTGCCGGGTAATGGCGGCCTGCTTGCCGCCGTCGCACTCATGTGCGCCGGCTACGACGGCTGCACCGAGCCCAACCCCGGCTTCCCCAAAGACGGCTCTTGGGACGTCCGCTGGGAGGGTCTCCTGCCCCTTCCCTGATCCTCCCCTTTCCCTGATCCTCCACCTCGTTGCCCTTCACTCGATCGCTCTTCGCTCCGCTAATCTCCACCCCGCTGCCCCCACTCCGTGCGGGATTCTGCCCCAAACACGCACAAATAAGGCAAAATTGTGCGTCCCGTGCGGAAATTGACCCTTTTTACGCACGGATTAGCCCAAATTGTTCGTGCCGTGCGGAAATTGACCCTTTTTACGCACGGATTAGCCCAAATTGTTCGTTTCGTGCGGGATTCTGCCTAAAACTCGCACGGATGAACCAACTAGATTAGTTTTAAGAGAGTTTTTTCATCAGCGGCCGGGAAGAACTCCCGGATATGTGAGATGAGGCGGGCGCGCGACTCCTCCGGCGTGCGGCTGACCGCCTCGGGCGCGCCGGTCGCTTCTTCGAAGCGCCGCGCCCAGGCCGGCACGCCCGCCGCCGCGACTGACACTCTGTCTGCCCCAGCACCTGCAACTCCATCCGCCTCCCATCCGCTCCCAAGCATCCCCCCGAACAGCTCGTCAGGAGTAGTATTGGACGCCCGCTGCCAACCGCTATAGTGCAGGTCCGGGCCACTGTAAACGCGTTGGATATCTCCGATGACAGTCCAAGTTCCCATCTGCAGGAACTGAACGACGCTGTCCATTATACCTTTTTTGACCCCCGAAGCCAGAAGCGGCTTGTATTTCGCGCCCATTGATCGGACAAACGCTGGCGTGACGGCCTTGGAGCAAATGACCCGAAGCTCCCGCGCCTCCAGCGCACCGGCATCCTTGATTGCCGACAATGCCAGCGGCGAGAGGAACCTCATCAATTTCTCGCTATTGGTCGAAGCCTTGTACTTCTCTCCCAGCGCCATCCGGTATTTAGGAATGCTCCGCCTCCAGTTCATCAGTTCTCGGTACCATTCGACGGTCGCGAAGGCTGCTTTGCCTCCCAGGAACTTGCCGTAGGCAATGTCGCCTTCGCGCACCGCCTCGATCTTCCAGTCCCATGGACCTAGCGTCCCGCCATTCTCTTCGTCCGTAAACCAACACCCCGGCGCCGTCATCTCCTCGATCGACCACCCGGGCACACCGCACCGGAAGAACGGGATGATCCCGTACTCCCGGATCACCTCGATCATCCGTTCCGGACTGTCTATCTTCCTTTCCTGCATATCCCTGATGCTTTTTAAGGCACCTTAAAGATAACGAATATTTCCGGATTGCGGATGAAGGGATCAGATAAGATTGCTGTCCTTTGCCTTGGATATCAGCTCGGGGGTGTTTGCCGCGTCGAATTTCACAAGCAGTTTCTTGCGGTACCATTTGACCGTCTCGGGACTAAGGAAAACCTTTTCCGCTATTTGCGGCCCGGTCATTCCTGAGGCGAAGAGCTTGAGGATCTCAAGCTCCCTTTCGGAAAGCTTCGGGGCATCCTGCGACGGCCTCATTTCCGCGAGCGCCTCTTCCAGCACTTCGCCGGTTTCCTTGCCTTCTTTCCTGGAAAGGCGCAGTCTCTTTCCGGCCGTCAGCCAGGCTGCAAGGAGCAGCAGAGCGAGTATTATGATGCCGACAGTGACTCTGAGATGCGTCCTCTGCTCCCGCAGGATCTGGCCCATGAAGTCCAGAGTCTCCAAGCGCGCTCGGAACTCCTGGTCCTCGTGGATGGAGAAGTAGCGGTCGGCCTCTTCGAGGCAGCGCAACCCCTTTCGGGTGCGGCCCTGCTCCAGGTACAGGGCGCCCAAACCTTTGAGGGGATTAGCTATCCACAGCGAATCTCCCGCTTGGCGCCCGTAGCGCAAGGCTGCCTCGTAGCGCTCGCGCGCCTTGTCTAATTCGCCTTCTTCCAACCAAGTTTCGCCCATATTGTAGTGAAGGACGGCATTGCTCTCATTCCACCCGTATCGGTCGAATATCTCTCCGGCCTTGGCGTAGTACGCGAATGCCGTGTCCAAAGAGCCTGTCATGTTGTAGAGGTTGCCCAAAGTGCCATACAATGAAGAGTAACCATCGTCTATCTCCATTCTGGAATATCCCTCAGGGTGTGTGGGCGAAAACGAGCCTGCGTCCATCCTGGCGAGCGCGTCCAGAGCCAGGCCATAGTAGAATGCTGCGCTATCATACTGGCCTTTGGCCCAGAAATGCTGACCGATAATCTTTGCCGAGTTCTTGACGGCGGAGTACCAGTGCCTCTCACGACCTATGGCGAGTACTTTTCTGGCATAATACTCGCTTTTGACTCCGTTGATCTGAAGGAAACCCTCCATCAGATCCTCCCAGGCCAGCACAATACGGACGATGTCACTGTCCGGCGCAGCGGCGATAGACTCGGGAGTCCAGGCCGCCACGACGGCCTCAAGCGAATCGACATTCCGCCCCCTGTGGTCGGAATATGCCGACAGGGGAGCGACGGCCATCAATGTGGCAAGCAGGAGTGTGATGGCTTTTTTCATAATGTAAATATAGCCTTTTTTGCCTTTACGCTTTGCCTTCTGTACTAAAGTGTGAGCAATTCCACCCTTTGGGGTGGTGTTTTGGGACGCAAAGATTTTGAACTTTACCACATAATTGATACAGGTATGAAAAAGATTGTTTTGATCGTATTGAGCGCATTGCTGCTTGGCGGAGTCGCCAGCGGCCAGAACATCCTGCGCAACCTCGGCGAGCGCGCCAAGAACGCCGTCGAGAATAAAGTCGGAGAAAAGGTCGAGAATGCCGTCAACAACGCCATAGACAAAGCTACCGGCAAGAAAGGAAATGAGAATACGGCGTCTGACGGAAAGGACAGGGAAGAGACTGCTCCGACCGTTTCGGAAGAAACCGTCGATTTCGAGGAGATCAAAGCCAAGAGCGATTTCCAGCGCGGTTCAGCCGTGTTCTTTGAGGACAGCTTTGCCGGCGAAAAGATGGGAGAATTCCCGTCCAGATGGGACCTGCTCGGAGGCAGTGAAGTCGAAGTGGTCAACATCAAAAGTGTTCCGGCACTGAAGTTTGAAGAGTCCAAGGTTCAGCCGTTGATGGAGGAGAAGGACTACCTTCCCGAAGAGTTCACCATCGAGTTCGATGTCCTTACACAGCCTGCGGAGGAGGGCTCCGGCTGGGATGCCACGCTGGACTTTATCTTCGAAGCGGAGAACGGTGAGCGTGTGTATGATCTCCGGCTCAGTCCAGAAACGCATACTCTCAACAATCCAAGCGGAGGTTATTACGGAATCAGTTGGGATTGGGGTTCAAAGGCTCCGGGTGGCAATGAGATCTCAGGTGAAGTGAAAACATCCGAGATCGCCAAGGTGCTCAAGAAGAATGACTGGAACCATATCGCGTTCTCGTTCAACAAACGCGCTCTGAAAGTATATCTCAACTACTATCGTATCGTTAATATCCCCAACCAGAAGCAGCCCCGCTCATGGTGGGTGGAAGGCAGATCGGACAGCAACAAGGGTATATTTATTCGTAACGTCGTGATGGCGAAGGGCGCAGTCGAACTGTACGGGCGCGATGCTACGGATTATTCCTCTGCCGTCGAAAAGGCTATTGAAGAGACAGGCAAGTTCGTGACCAATAATATCTTGTTCGAGACCGGCAAGGCAACTCTCAAGCCTGAGTCCATGGAGGAGATCCAGAAAGTTGCCGATTACATGAAGAAGAATCCTTCCGCTCGCTTCGAGGTCCAGGGACACACCGACAACCAGGGTTCCGATGCCGTCAACGACCCTCTCAGCCAGCAGCGCGCCGAAGCAGTCGTCAAGGCTCTCGAGGAGCAGGGCGTCGATCCTTTCAATCTCCGACCTGTCGGCAAAGGCTCGCATGAGCCTGTCGCCGATAACGGCACCGACGCCGGCCGTGCCAAGAACCGCCGGGTGGAGTTTATCAAGAGGTGAGTCTGGCTAAAGGATTTCGGTCAGCTCTCCCGTAGCGGAGTCCATGATGAAACCTCTGACTGTGACGTCTGCAGGCATCAGGGGATGACCCTTGATGCCTGCAACTGTATTCCGCACCGAGCCCTCCGGATCATGGAAACCCTCCAGCCACTCCGTCAGATCCACTCCACTTGCCTCGATCTCAGCCAGCGTCTGCTCCGTTATCCCTCTCTGGAGCATCTCTCCCTTGAAATGCTCAAAGCTCATATGGCACGCTCCACACCCCGAATGAGCGACGACCATTATCTCCATCACGCCGAGCTCATACACGGCGACCAGCAGACTCCGCATGGCGGAGTCGTACGGCGCCGGCACCAGCGCTCCGGCATTCTTTATAATCTTTGCATCCCCGTTTTTCAGCCCCAGCGCCTCCTGCAGAAGCACTGACAGCCGCGTGTCCATGCAGCTCAGTACCGCCAGCTTCCGATCCGGATACTTGTCCGTCAAATGCGGCTCGTACCCCTTAGCTTCCACATACCCCCGGTTGAAACTGATAATCTCGTCAATAGTACTCATATCATTAGTCAGATTATAATCCTGAAATCTCTTTCTCCTCTCACCAGTTTGTTTCCCTTCTACAAATATACAAAATCTTTCATTCCTTTCTTTTCCCATCACCCTATCATCCTCTCCTCCACTCCTCCTCTCCTCCTCTTCTCCCTTCACTCTCCTCCCTTCACTCTCCTCCCTTCACTCTCCTCACCTCCTCACTACTCACCCCTCTACCACTTGATCTTTTCCCCTTAAAATATCTCCCCACAAATTACCCGTGATTTGTAAATGCTTGACAATCAAGTAAAAGGCCGAATCTTCCCTCTCAAAAATCGCAAGGGAAGAAGTGCCTAATCAGCTTATAATAAGCATTCTACAAATCACGGCCCCTTTCGGCCCCACCTGTCGGGTTCTAGATTGGCAGTCGAAGTATGTGAGGAAAAGGGCGTATCCTTCTACCGGCGGTCGAAGGATGTGAGGGAGAAGGCAGTATCCTTCTACCGGTGGTCGAAGGATGTGACGGAAAAGGGCGTATCCTTCTACCGGCGGTCGAAGGATGTGAGGGAAAAGGGCGTATCCTTCTACCGGTGGTCGAAGGATGTGGCAATTTGGATGGGAGTTGTTAACTTTGTAGGAAAGGGGGGGGGATAAAAGGGGTATGAAGGGGAAGGGAATAGAGGAAAGAATAGATAATAGGAATACAATAGACAAAGGAATGTTCAAGGTAAGTGATATGATGACGACTCCGCCGGGGAAGTATGCGACGGAGTTGCAGAGGAAGGTTTACGAGACTTTCCGGGAGTTGGATATACCGTTCTGGAGGGTGGACACCGATCCGGGGTTGACGATGGAGGACTGCCAGCACATAGATGCGAAGATTGGAGTCCGCATCGTCAAGACCATCTTCCTGTGCAACCGGCAGCAGACGGAGTTCTACCTTTATGTTACTACGGATGACAAGCCGTTCATAACCAGGGAGTTCTGCGGGGCCCTGGGGATACCGAGAGTATCCTTTGCTCCGGCGGACAAGCTCTGGGAGCTCACGGGCGTGGAGGTCGGCGCGACTACCGTCCTGAGCGCCGTCCTCCCGCAGGCCGCCTGCGTCCATCTCGTGATGGACCGCGGCGTCGCCGACAGCGAATGGTTCGCCTGCACCGACGGCACTGCAACCTGCTTTGTCAAGATACGGACAAGGGACTTGCTGGACAAGTATCTTGCCGGCAAGTCCCTGACCCTGATCTGACAGGGTTAATAAAGGTTTAGATTTTATCAAAAGCCTGCTCCAGGTCGGCGATGAGGTCATCGACGTGCTCGGTGCCGATCGAGAGTCGGATAGTGCTTTGGAAGATACCCTGGTCGGCGAGTTCCGCCTCGGTAAGCTGAGAGTGGGTGGTGGTGGCCGGATGTATCACCAGTGACTTGACATCTGCCACATTGGCCAGCAACGAGAATATCTCCAGTGCATCTATGAAGCGGAACGCTTCCTCCTTGCCACCATTGATTTCAAAGGTGAATATCGACCCGCCTCCGTTCGGGAAATACTTGAGGTACTGTCCGTGGTCCGGATGGGAGGGGAGTGAAGGGTGATTGACCTTCGCCACCTTCGGATGCTTCGACAGGTAATCCACCACCTTCAGGGCGTTGGCCACATGGCGCTCGACGCGCAGCGACAGGGTCTCAAGTCCCTGAAGGAAAATGAAACAACTAACGGGGGAGAGCGTCGAGCCGGTGTCCCGCAGCAGAATGGCGCGTGCGCGCGTTATGTATGCTGCGGGACCCACCGCATCGGCGAAGAGGATTCCGTGGTAGCTGTAGTCCGGCTCAGTGAACTGGGGGAATTTGCCGGAGGCTTTCCAATCGAATTTTCCTGAATCGACAATCACTCCGCCGATGGTAGTACCATGTCCGCCTATGAACTTTGTTGCGGAGTGTACTACGATGTCGGCTCCGTACTCGATAGGCCTTAGAAGATACGGCGTCGCAAAGGTATTGTCTATGATAAGGGGAATCTTATGCGCGTGAGCGATGGCCGCCACCGCCTCAATGTCGATCAGGTTAGAATTGGGGTTGCCGAAACTCTCGATGAAAAGGGCTTTCGTCTCGGGACGGATTGCCTTCTCGAAGTTGGACAGGTCTGAAGGATCCACGAACGTAGTCGTAATTCCATAGGGCACCAGTGTGTGCTGGAGCAGGTCGTAGGTACCTCCGTAAATATTCTTCGAAGAGACGATATGGTCCCCCGCGCGTGTGATATTAAGGATGGAGTACGTGATGGCGGCTGCTCCGGAGGCGACGGCCAAGGCCCCGACGCCTCCTTCCAGCGCCGCGATCCTCTGCTCGAAGATATCCTGGGTGGTATTGGTCAGACGGCTGTAGATATTGCCCGGATCAGCAAGGCCGAAACGCGCTGCCGCGTGTTCGGAATTGTGGAATACATAGGAACTCGTCTGATAAATGGGAACTGCGCGCGCATCGGATGCCGGATCGGCCTTTTCCTGTCCAACGTGAAGCTGAAGGGTCTCGAAGTGAAGTTTTCGTGTGCTCATTGTATGTTCGTTTTTAATTGTTTTCCGATTGCAAAGTTAGATTATGTAGAAAATACAAACAAGAAAACCGCGTTAAATAGTATTATAATTCTAAATACTGCTATATTTGTAGAAAATTACCATATGGATACCCTGTAAATCCGAAACCGTATAGAATAATCCTCCGACAATGACCGAAAAGCTAGACAAAACCGACATCCTCATCCTGAAAGCCCTTCAGGAAAACGGCCGTATCACTGTAAAGGATCTCGCCCTGAAGGTCCACCTTTCCACCACTCCCGTATTCGAACGCATGCACCGGCTGGAGGACGAAGGCTACATCCAGCGCTACACCGCGGTCCTGAGTCCGTCCAGGCTCGGCCGCGGCTTCATCGTCTATTGCTCCGTGCGCCTCCGCCGCATGGGACGCGACATCGCAAATGACTTCATCTCCCGTATCAAGGACATCCCCGAGGTGGCGGAATGCTACAACATATCCGGCGACTTCGATTTTCTCCTGAAAATCTACGCGCCGGACATGAAATACTATAATGATTTCCTGATCAACACCCTCGGCACCATCGAGAGTCTCGGCTCGGTCCAGAGCAGCTTCGTGATGAACGAAGTCAAGAACTGTTACGGCCTCCCCGTCAGCCTCCTGTAGCCCTCATCGGAAACGGGCAGGACGCCTAAAAAACAATTTTTACCAAAATAATCTTAAAATTCTTTGTAATTTCAAAAAATGTCGTACCTTTGCAGTGTACTAATGAACTATTACACTACGAAGATATGAAAAAGGTATTTGTTATTGCGATGATGTTCCTTGCCGCTGCGACTGCCAGCGCAAAGCAAGATTGGAAGGGTAGAGTGATCGATGAAAAAGGCGAGCCCGTGGCATATGCCAATATTGCGGTGCTCTCCAGGGCCGACTCCACGGTGCTGTGCGGCGCCGTCACTGAAGAGGACGGCTCCTTCAATATCGTCACCAACGAGAAAGACGGAATAATGATGGTAGCCATGCTCGGCTACAAGACCCAATATTTCACTCCCGTAAACGGGATGGTGATCACACTCCTGGAGGATACCGCCATGCTGCAGGGCGCCGTCGCCACGGCCATTATGCCAAAGACCAAGCTCACTGGAGAGGGCATCCAGACCAATGTCCGCGGCTCCGTGCTGGAGCATGCCGGTACTGCAAGCGACGTTCTGGCCAAGACCCCCGGTCTCATCAAGGGCCAGAACGGCCTCGAGGTCATCGGCAAGGGCTCTCCGCTCGTATATATTAATGGTCACAAAGTGACCGACAGCGGAGAGCTTGACCGCCTGCTGAGCGACGAGATCCAGAGCATTGAGGTCATCACCAACCCCGGCGCGCAGTATGACGCGACCGTGCGGAGCGTGGTGCGCATCCGCACCATCCGCCGCCAGGGCGACGGCTTCGGTTTCAGCCTGGACGCCTCCGACTCCCAGTCGCTTCGCTGGCTCAACCACAACGATCCCTCCGTCTCCCTTAATGCCAATTACCGCACCGGCGGCGTGGACATCTTCGGCGGAGTGTACCGCTACAAGTTCTCTTCTTTCCAGGACAGTAATATCAAGAAATCGACTTTCGGAAACAATTTCCGCTTCGAGGAAGACGGCACATTGACCAATGAGGCCTTCATGAATTCGATCTACACTAATGCCGGAGTCAACTGGCAGATAGCCGACAACCATTTCCTGGGAGGCAAGGTCGAGTGGGAGCGCCGTCTGGGCCAGGACGTTCATACAGTTATAGATGACAATGTCTTTGAAAACGGCATCCTCGTGGACAAACTCCTGACCACGTCCGATGATGTGATAGGGGACCGCACCCCCCATACCCTCGGAGCGAACACCTACTATAATGGCTTGATAAACGGCAAACTGAGCATCGATGTGAACCTGGACTACTACGGCACCGACGACTCCGCCAACTCCACCTCCATCGAGTCCAGCACCATGACCCACGACGCCGAGATCCACAGCAGCAGCTACAATTCCGGCAGGCTCTATGCCGCCAAGGCGGTATTCTCCCTGCCCGTCTGGATGGGTCAGCTACAGTTCGGTACCGAGGAGACATTCTCCCGCCGCAAGGACGTGTACAGCATCACCGGTGTCGATATCCCGGCTTCCACTGCCTCCATAAAGGAGGACAACTACGCCGGCTTCGCTTCTTACGCTTTCATGCTCCCCAAGTTCGGCCAGCTCAATGCCGGGGTGCGTTACGAATACGTCAATTATGACTATAAGGATGCCATTACTCCGTCCAACGACCTTTCCAGGGACTATGGCAACTGGTTCCCGACGCTCTCATACGCCAACGCATTCGGTCCCATGCAGATGATGCTCAACTACAGCGCCAAGACCACTCGTCCCAACTATGCGAACCTGTCCAGCGCCATCCGCTACAACAGCCGTTACACCTGGCAGAGCGGCAACGCTCTGCTCCAGCCCGAGCTCTCGCACAACGTCAGCCTGACAGCCATATGGCGATTCGTCACCATGTCCGTCAACTACACCCGTACGGACGATGCGATCATGACCTGGTCTTCCCCCTACAACGACGAAGGAGCCGTACTGGTGCAGCCCCGCAATATCGAGACTCCTTTCAGGACTATGTCCGCCTTTGTGAACCTTACTCCTACCGTGGGTCCCTGGACACTGAACTATACCCTTGGCGTTCAGCCTCAGTGGCTGACCATCACCGTGGCGGATCCTCGCGTACCCTCCGGCTACAGGGAAACGAAGTTCAATGGTAAGCCCATCTATTTCGCCCAGCTCCTCAATACCCTTACCCTTAAAGGTGGATGGCAGTTCGAACTTGGTGGCCTTGTACAGTCCAAGGGCTATTCCGGAAACCTCCTTATTACAAATGTCTATTCCAACGTGACGGCCGCCATACAGAAGACCATGCTGAAGGATGGCTCCCTGGTATTGCGCCTCGAGGGTAGCGACCTCCTCGGAACTACCAATATGAACGTCGATTCCGATTTCGGAAGCCACACCATCACCCAGACTAACCGGATGGACCAGCAGCGTATCAAGTTCTCCGTCCGCTACAACTTCAACACCGCCCAGAGCAAGTACCGCGGCACCGGAGCCGGTCAGGACAGCAAGAGCAGGATGTAGTCTAGAGCCTGATGATCGTACCGGCCTTGAACCAAATGCCCGGCTGGGGAATGTTCCCGTGATCGAAATAAGTGACATTCAAGATATTGTCACCTTCCAGCCAGAAGTTGAAGCGGCCGGCGTCCCATGAAGCCTTGCAGTCTACAAGACTGTAAGGCTGATAGGGGACCAGGCCGCCGAGGCTCTTCCCGGAAGCATACGGTTCGTAGCTTCCCACGCGGTCATGCCAGCGATAGGATAGATCCACCGACAGTTTCTCGAAGAGCCGGAACCCTGCCTGGAGCACGACTTTGTTGCGCAGATATTCAAGCGCGTAATATGACTGGATGCCTTCGAGGGCATCCTTTTTCTGTGAGATATGCGCATAGCTGGCGGAGAGGCTCTTCAAAGGGAACAGCGGCGAGTCAAACAGAACGGCCGGCTCCAGACGCAAGGTCACTTCTTCTCCGAGCGACTTGATGCGGGCGTGATTGACCGACTGCCAGGGAGCGTCGGGAACCGACGTGTCCCTGATCCAGTCTATAAGGTCACGCCCGTCATTGTAATAGACACTGCCGACAATCCTCACCCCTCGGGACAGGAATTTGAACCCTCCTTCGACGGATTGCATCTTCTCCGCCTTCAGGTTCTTGTCCGCCTTGTATCCGCCGACGGAGTAGTACAGCTCCGTGAACGAAGGCATCCGAAGTGAGCTGTTGTACGATGCATAGAGTTTAAGCTTCTGCGACAGCTGGAAACTCGCATCCGCTCCGGGATAGATGCGGAAGCCTTCGTCATTTCCGGTATTACGGGATAAGCTGAACCCTCCGGAGAACGCGAAGCGGGAAACTGTGACATTGTGCTCCAGGAACAGGCTGATGTCGGTACGGTTCAGGCCGACCTTGTAGTACGCATCCTGTCCACTGACCTTGATCTGTTCCTGAAGGGGCTCTCCGAGATTGGTGCTGACGATGCCTTCATTGCGGATTTCAGCCCCGAAGGCCGTACGGCCCAGGGGGGTCTGCGCCCAGCCGTCCAGATTGGCACCCAACACATTGGTACGGTGATAGTTGAAGGGATAGAGCTCTGGTCTGGACCGGAACAGTTCGAAGCGGTCCTCGCCGTGGTTCCAGTACAGCCGGGGCCTCAGATGGAGCGCCCCGGCGGACTCTCCCTGCACGGCCAGGAACGTCTTTGCAGTATGCTCGAACTGGTCGTCGAACCTGGGGGAGTAGAAGGTCCCCGATCCGAAGTCCTTGACCGATGCTCCCGCATGCCATCCGAGCCTGAAGCCCTTCAGGTCGGCGGCTCCCTGATAGAATGCCTTGGCCGACTTGAAGTCGGTGTTGAGGCCGCCGGCGAGGTTGCGGGTGTAGCCGTCGCTGCGGGCGTAGCCCGCCGAGACGGCGTTCCGCACCCGGCCGCGGGCCTCCCTCACTGAAAGTGAGGCCGAGGCCAGGCCGTGCGACCCGCCTTCCAGGCGGGCTTCCGCCCCGCTGCGCTCCGGCTTTCGGGTGACTATGTTGATGGCTCCCAGCAGCGACGACGTACCGTAAGTGCGCGCAGCGGGGCCCTCCAGTATCTCGATACGCTCGATCTCCGACACTGGAACGGGGAAGTCCACCGAGTTGTGCCCGGTCTGCGGATCCGCGATGCTGACGCCGTCCAACAGGACGGCAATCTGCTCGCAGGTCCCGCCCCGCAGGCTGATGTCCGTCTGGACCCCGAAAGGGCCCCTCTGACGGACGTCTGCGCCTGCGGCGAACTTCAATAAATCATTAATGCTTGTTGCCGGAATGGAAGATATCGCAAGGCTGTCCAGCACAGTCACCATCCTTGCGCTCTGTCCCAAGAAGGACGGCAGCCGGCTGGCGGTTACCACCACGCCATCCAGCTGCTCGTAGAGCGGCTGCTGCTCCTGCCCGAGGCAGGGCGCCGCCGCGCACATCCCCAAAACAACCCCCCAGATCCCTCTCACATGTCTCATAATTCAAACGATGAAGCCGAAGTCAGAAGATCGTATAGAGCATCCTCGGACAGAACACCTCTTTTCACTCCCGCGGGAATCTCTCCCGCCTCATCCGCTTCGAAGTCCCGGAGCCATTGCCCTGACTCCATATACTCCTCCAGCACCTTTATCTCCTCCTTCGCATCCTCGTACCTCGCCACGGCCTTTTCCAGCTCATCCAACACCCGCCGGACCTTGTCGTAGCGGTACTCCATCATCGAAACTCTATTGATCAAAGTATAGTTATCCATAACAATCAAATCAGAACCTCCATCCCAACCCTCCATGGACGAACGAGGCCAAAGGCCCCAGCGTCATTTCCGTATATGCATAGAAATGCTCTCCTCCGTAGCGGAACGCCACGGGCGTAAGCGACAGCAGGGGGAAGAATGGAGAGAAATACGATACCGTCACTCCGGCTCCCAGCGCAGTATAAATCAAGAACGCATTGGACGGATTCCACAGATGTCTCCACTGGAACGTTCCCGAGAACGCCGGAATGGAATCCATCCACCCCACTCGCTCTCCATGTTCCAAATCGTATCTCGGCTTCCCGTCGGGATCCATCCCGAAAGAAGGATACTGTATCAACCTGTGATGATACCACGAAGCTCCGGCCGACAACGTAAACTCGGTCTTCCATCCCGACCGTAGCACTCCCGTAAGGTTGACTACAGGATAGAATGAACCATCCGTGTCAACATCCTGCCCCTTCGGGGCCAGTTTCTCCTGCGCCGCCCGTAACGGATTGATCATCATCTGGAACGGCCTTATGCCCGTTCCTATCTCTATGGAATATGATTTCTCGAACGAGACCCTCGCTGAATCCTTCAACGCCACCCCCTGTCCCCAAGCCGTACCCGAGAACAATCCAAGCGACACCAAAGCAGCAATCAGAAATCGCGCTCTCATAGCGAAGGATCCAACTTGATGACAATGTCGCGCTCGCGCAGATCGACCAGCGAAGTATCCTTGACGGCAAAGCTCCCCGAGGGATCCTCGAACTCGATGAACGGTCCTTCGAGATTCCTCCTATATGGGATCCTCACCTGGCACTTCCCGTCCGCTCCGGTTACCCCAAGCGGGTTCATATGCTCCCTGCTGACCGCGCTCCCTTTGACCATCACTCCCTCGACAGGCTCACCTGTCGCCCGGGAAACGACAGAGAATGACATCGGCGCCTCGCCGCCTTCCTCATAAAGAGGCGGCTCAGGCATCCCGTAGCATGCCTGGAACACGAACAATGCGCTCGTAAGGGAGACACCCCTGAGAATATTGTGCAGCCATTTCATCGTGCAACCATATTAAAACCTCTTCACAAATTTACTCCAAAGAATTATATTTGCAAAACAGCAAAACACAAACGCCCGTGAATCCCATCCTCTTCCGGCTTTTCCGCGACAACGAGGTCAAGGTGCACGAACTCAACTACCTTTTCTGGGAGTGCACCACCCGCTGCAATTTCCACTGCCGCCACTGCGGCAGCGACTGCGGCATCGTACAAAGTCAGAAGGATATGCCCCTCGAGGACTTCCTCGCCGCCATCGACACCATCCCAATCCAAGACCGCGCCAAGAAGTTCTCTGTCGTACTCACGGGAGGGGAGCCCCTCCTCCGGCCCGACATCCTCGAGATCGGCCGCGAGCTCCGCAGCCGCGGCCTCCTCTGGGGCATAGTCTCAAACGGCTGGTTCTACGACGACGCGATGCATCTGAAACTCATGGATGCCGGCATGGGCGCCGTCACCGTCAGCCTTGACGGACTCGAGGCCTCTCACGACTGGATGCGCGGCGTCCAGGGAAGCTTCAAGCGCGCCGTACGCGCCATCGAAGCCTTCGCCAAAGACCCCCGCCTCAACTCCGACGTCGTCACCTGCGTGAACCGCCGCAATCTAAACGAACTCCCGGAAATCTACGACCTCCTCAAAAGCAAAGGCCTCAAGCAGTGGCGCCTATTCACGATTATCCCCATCGGACGAGCAGCAAACGACCCCGATATGCACCTGACAGATAAGGAATTCGTCACCCTGATGGAATTCATCAAGTCAAAGAGGGAAGAAGCAAAGCAAGAACAAAAAACAAGGCAGTCACAGCCAATGAACGTCACATTCTCCTGCGAAGGTTACCTTGGCAAATACGAGGAGCAGGTCCGCGACGTCCGCTACTTCTGCCACGCGGGCGTCAACATCGCCTCAGTCCTCATCGACGGCCGCATCTGCGCCTGTCCCAACATCGACCGCGACCGCTTCTCCCAGGGCAACATCTACACTGACAATCTCTGGCAAGTCTGGAACGAACGCTTCCAGTCCTTCCGCGACCGCAGCTGGGCGAAGACGGGCAGTTGCGCCGACTGCAAGCAGTGGCGCAACTGCCTAGGTGGCGGCATGCACAACTGGCACGGCCCCGCCACCGAGGTCCTCCAATGCCACTATGCCAAAACCTTGATAAAAAATGGCGTATAAAGCATTTCAGTGTTGTAAACCCCAGTAATAAACCTTATCTTTGTATTTCATACAACCTTCCATTTCTGCCCGACTATATTATAGTCGGGCAAAGGCGAAGCTATTAATACTACTCTCATGTTTTCACTCATCCAGCTCCCATATGCGGACAATGCGCTCGAACCCATCATCAGCGCTCGCACCATCAGCTTCCACCACGGCAAGCACCTCCAGACCTATGTCGACAACCTGAACAAGCTCATTGCCGGCACCGAGTACGAATCAATGTCCCTCGAGGACATCGTGGTCAAGTCTGCCGCCGCTGGCCAATCCGCCACCGCCATCTTCAACAACGCCGGCCAGATCCTCAACCACAACCTCTACTTCACCCAGTTCAAACCGGTGAACGACACAACAACGAGCAAACCGAAAGAATCCAAGCTCGTATCCCAGATAGAGAAACAGTGGGGCTCCCTCGAAGCCTTCCTTGCCGAATTCGAATCCAAAGGCACCTCCCTCTTCGGCTCCGGCTGGGTCTGGCTCGCCGCCGCCCCCGACGGCTCCCTCGTTATCACTCAGGAGCCCGGCGCCGGCAACCCCGTCACCAAAGGCCTCCGCCCTCTCCTCACCTTCGACGTCTGGGAGCACGCCTACTACCTCGACTACCAGAACCGCCGTGCCGCCCAGCTTCACGACCTCTGGAAGATTTTTGACTGGCATGACGTCGACGCGCGGTACAATGCTGAGTTGTAGAGGATCGCATGGTTTCGGTCAGAGCTTTGTCCGCTTTTGAGGAAGGTGGTCCAGATTAGTTGTGTATTTTAACGGTTTGCACCAATTGAATCTATCGTTGCACTGCTTCAGAATACGTAAGTTGAAAGCAGGGAGTATAATGATTTCTTCGTCAATTATCGCATCCAACACATCCACTTCATTCTAGCTTCTTCATCAATTAGGTTGTTTTATTATCAAATAAAGAAAGTAACTCATTTTTATGCAAGCGATCATTTTAGCTGCCGGAATGGGCAAACGTCTAGGTGAATATACACATTACAATACGAAATGTATGCTTGAGGTCAATGGAATAAAACTCATTGATAGAGCCCTTGAGTCACTTCATACCCTAAGTGTTTCTAGAGTCGTTCTTGTTGTTGGATATCAGGGGCAGAATGTAAAAGACTATGTTGGAGACAATTATAAAGGGACTCCCATCGTTTATGTAGATAATCCTGTTTATGACAAAACCAACAATATTTATTCACTATTTCTTGCTAAGGATTTTATGTTGGAAGATGATACAATCCTTCTCGAGTCTGATCTAATATATGATCCTGCGATTGTAAGAAAGTTACTTGATGATGATTTCCCAAACATTGCTTTAGTAGACAAATATGAGAGTTGGATGGATGGGACTGTTGTTACTATTGATAATGAGAGTCATATTACTCGATTTGTTGATAAGAATCACTTTGAGTTCAATGAAATCAAGAATTATTACAAAACTGTCAATATATATAAGTTCAGTAAAGATTTTTCTGCAAAGTATTATGTCCCTTTCCTTGCCGCATATAGTACTGCGCTTGGAAATAACGAATATTATGAACAAGTCCTTCGGGTGATTCTTCATCTACATGATGCCCCTATTAAGGCTCTTCCATTAAGCGGGGAGACTTGGTATGAAATAGATGATATTCAGGATCTTGATATTGCCTCTGGAATGTTCGCTCCCTCGGAGGATGAGCATTATGCTGCTATTTCTTCTCGGTTTGGTGGGTATTGGAGATATCCACAAATGCTTGATTTTTGCTACCTTGTGAATCCCTTTTTCCCTCCACAACGCATGATTGATGAAATTAAGGCAAGTTTTGAGACCTTGATGCGTGAGTACCCTTCCGGTATGCGCGTTAACTCTTTGCTCGCATCAAAGAATTTCGGTGTAAAACAGGATTATATCATAGTAGGCAATGGAGCAGCAGAACTGATAAAAGCATATATGGAGAACTGGACAGGAAAGCTCGGAAATATCATGCCTACATTCGAAGAATACCCGAATCGTGTCGCAAAAGAGAGGATTGTTCAGTTCGTGCCTCAAGCTGATGGTTTCAAGTATACTGCTAATGATATCAAGTTTTTCTTTGAGAATAAAGATATCGATACCCTACTTCTTATTAATCCCGACAATCCTTCCGGAAACTATATACCTTTTGTTGACCTTTTAGACCTTATTAAATGGACTAAAGAGATCGGAATTAAGTTTATCGTTGATGAATCATTTGTTGATTTTGCTAGTGCTGACGAACCGTATTCATTATTTGATAATAAAGTTTTATCCGCAAATCCTCATCTCGTGGTTGTTAAGAGTATTAGTAAATCGTATGGCATCCCCGGTTTCCGACTAGGTGTACTCGCATCTGGTAATACAGAAGTGATTGCAAAACTAAAAAAAGAGGTCGCTATTTGGAACATTAACTCCTTTGGTGAGTTTTTTATGCAAATTTACGAGAAGTATCATAAGGACTATGAGAGAGCATGTGCATGTTTCCGAGAAGAGAGAAGTGTTTTTTATAGAGAACTCTCAAGCATTCCATATCTACATGTTTTCCCTAGTCAGGCAAATTACTTTCTCTGTAGAGTGACAGATAAGTACTCATCGCATGAGCTTTCTCTAAAGCTTCTAAAATATAATATACTTATTAAGGATTGTGGGACAAAGAAAGCTTTTAACGGCGGGGATTACATTCGCATAGCAGTCCGTAACAGAAAGGATAACAACTATTTGATTGAAACGCTTAAAGGATTTTAGTGATGAAGATTATATCTCAAGCACAGATAAAGGCTTTGAATATTTCTCCCGTGGAGTGTGTAGATTGGGTAAAAGAGTCTTTTGCTATCAAAAAATATTCACAACTTCCCGCGAAGATTAGTGTCCATCCGCAGGGTTATGATTTTTTTACAGCTATGCCTTGTTTACTCCCTTCGTCATATGATCGTGTTGGGCTGAAAATGGTTCATCGTGTTAAAGGTGCCGTCCCCTCATTGGGAAGCGATATACTAGTATATGAAGCGTCGACAGGGCGTCTATTAGCTCTAATGGATTGTGATTGGATAACGGCGATGCGGACAGGAGCGACTGCAGTATATGCTGCTCAGACACTCCGCCGGAAAGGGGATTTGACCTATAGTTTTGTTGGACTTGGGAATACTGCGCGTGCTACGATGCTCTGCCTTTTGGAAACAGAGAAGAGTATAAATCATAAGGTATTACTTAAACGCTACAAAGACCAGGCAGAGCAATTCATTGATCGTTTCTCATCATATAGTAATGTGAGTTTTAATATCGTGGAATCTGTTCCGGAGATGATCGCCTCATCGGATGTAGTGTTCTCGTGTATAACTGATGCTGAAGGCTTGTTCTGCGAAGATGAAACATGTTTCCGCCCTGGAATTACTCTAATTCCTGTACACGTGCGTGGCTTTCAGAATTGCGATCTTTTTTTTGATAAGGTGTATGGAGATGATACCGCGCCGTTAAAAAATTGGAAGTATTTTTATAAGTATCGCCATTATGCGGAACTTCAGGATGTAGTCGAGGGCAGAGACCCTGGTCGTGAGAGCGAAATGGAGAGAATCCTGAGTTATAATTATGGATTAGCTATCCATGACATCTTTTATGCATCTAAAATTTATGATATATTGAAAATAGATTCTATTGATGTGCCCATAATTAAGGAAACGGCTAAATTCTGGGTGTAGTTTAGCGAGAGTAATGGATTGAGAGTGTTTTTTCCCCGTCTCCCTTATTATGACTGAAAGTCTAAGAAATCAAGCTATTTCAGGTGTTCTTTGGAGTGCAATTCAGAAATTTGGGATTTCGATTGTATCGTTCATCTCAAATATTGTTCTGGCTAGGTTATTGACCCCTGATGACTATGGGTGCATAGGATTGTTAGCCGTTTTTATCGCTATCTCCAATGCACTAGTATATGGGGGCTTTCTTTCAGCTCTAATACAAAAGAAAAACGCAGACGAAACCGATTTCTCAACAGTGTTCTATTGGAACCTAGTGGTCTCCTTGTTGTTGTATTTCATATTGTATATATGTGCTCCTGCAATCGCAAGATACTATGAATTAGATGTATTGTGTAAGGTTCTTCGTGTTCAAAGCCTAATAATAATAATAAATGGTCTCTCAGCCGTTCAATCAACATTGCTTAGAAAGGCCTTTAGTTTTAGAAAACTTGCCCAAATTAACATATCCTCATCTATTGTGTCCATTGTTGTTGCTATTATACTCGCTTATTATGGATTTGGTGTTTGGGCTCTAGTTATTCAACAACTTGTTTATAGTTCTGTTAACACCGCTATTTTATGGTTCACATCCTTGTGGAGGCCTCAATTGGTCTTTTCACGAAAGTCTTTTTTAGCACTGTTTAGTTATGGCTCGTTTCTTTTGCTTTCGGATTTAATGAATAACCTATGCGACAATATTCAGGGTCTAATAATAGGTAAAAGGTTTAGTACTGCAACCATGGGATATTATACTCAAGCAAAGAGGTTGGAAGAAGTGCCTACTCAAAGCATTTCTCAACTTGTTGCGCAAGTGACTTTCCCGATTTACTCTAAGATTCAAGATGAAAGAGAGAAACTCTATTTTGCCGTTAAGAGCACGTTGGCTCTTATGAATTACATCAATTTTCCTTTGATGATAGGGCTTATCGTAGTTGCCCGTCCACTTTTCATAGTTCTGTTTTCTGATACTTGGATTTCATCTATCCCATACTTCCAGATTTTATGTATTGCCGGACTTGTGAATTGTTTGCAGAGCGTTAATTATCAAGTCGTTTCTGCTTCTGGACGAAGCAAAGCATTGTTTATATGGAATTTTGTAAAAAGGGGGAGCAGCCTTATCCTAATGTTGGTTGGTGTCCTATTGGGGGTTGAAGGAGTATTATGGGGTATGGTTATTAGTTTTTATATTATTTATATTATTAATGCATCCCTTGCTTTTCAATCAACCAATTATTCCATTTTAGAACAGATCAAGGATTCCCTCCCATTATTTGTATTGGCTGTTATTGCTGGCGCGGTGGCATATTGTTGTAGTTTTTTGTTTAGCAATGATTTCTTTCTACTTTTCTCGCAGATAATTGTATATGTTTTTGTTTATCTAATCCTTTCTATTGTTTTTAAGGTTGATGAACTTTACGTGGTGAAGAGTTTAGCTGTGACATATTTGTCTAAACTCATTAGAAGTAAGAATAGATGATATCTCAAGAAAAACAAAACGAGCTAAGGAATCGTTATAATCCAGACGGATCTCTCTTAAGAAAGCATCAGCTTAAGATGCTAGATATATTGAATTACATTGATGAGTTCTGCAAGAATAACAGTATTAATTATTGGCTGTCTTCCGGTACTTGTTTAGGGGCTATACGCCATCAAGGATTTATTCCATGGGATGATGATGTTGATATAGAAATGATGCATGAAGATTATAAGCGATTTGTAAAACTATTTAAGGAAACAAATAGATTTGTTCTTCAGACCCACTCCTCGGATAAGTATTATTACACGCCATTTGCTAAGGTAAGAGAGAAGAAAAGCGTAATATATGATTCGTTATATAAGTATAAAGGGGTTTTTGTTGATGTGTTTTGCTTGGAGTATTCACCTAGAATAATAGCCCAATCTATGTATTATGCATATAGAGTCCTTCTCAGTACTCCCTATAACATCCTTAAGGGTATTAATAATAGAATTCTTTTCAATTTGTTTTCTATCATATTTCAGATCAATAAGATTATCTTCTTCTCAATAGTACCTTTTGCAAGGCGTTTATCAATGCTTTTTAAATCAAAAGAACTGCGTCATACGTATGGAATTGGCTGGGTCGATAATATTAGGTCAGAGTCAGAGATTTTCCCTCTGGTTAATGCACGATTTGAAGATAAGGATTATCCTGTTCCAGGTGATTATAAAGCATATTTAACAAGAATTTTTGGTGATTATATGAGTATTCCAAGTGATGATAAATTACCTCAAGCTCATGCTCAGTATTTGGAGTAATTAGTGAATTTAGTATGCTTTGTAATATATGAATGAAAAGATAATGGAAATAGCACATAGTGTATCTAAGATACCTGGTGCAAAAAGAATTTTAAGGCCTTTTTATTATCCATACAAAAAACTATGGGTAATAAGACATAACAAAAGATTCAGGAAGTATTCATTGGAAGCGATGAGGTGCTTCGATAAATGTATGAGGGATAATAGTATCCCTTATACGTTGATATTCGGTTCGTTGCTTGGCGCAATCAGAGAGAAAGGTTTTATCAAACACGACCTTGATATTGATGTATCAGTACCTATATCGGAAAGAACACATGTCTTGTATGAGAGTTTGAATAAATACAGTTTTGACCTTAAAAAGAGGTTTATAATAGGTGATGGTTCTCTAGGATGTGAGGAGACATTTGAGTATAAGAATACCGGTGTGACTATAGATATTTTCTTTATCTGCCCACCTATCAATTCGTTACCATATTGTTGCTGTTGGAATTTAAAAGGGGACAGCGTTACAGCAAGTGAATCAATGAGAAGGTTTGGTGGTGTCATTCCTAGAAGAATTGAGTTGCCGTTCACTCAGAAATATATAAGAGTACCCTTCGAAAGTATAGAAGTCAGTATAGATGAGAATGCTAATCAGATTTCAGAATACACTTATGGCCCCAGTTATATGACCCCGGACCCTAACTATGTCGTACCGACTGATCATAGAGTTATTTGGACGGAGATAACTGCTACATATCAGGAGTTTTAACTATTAATAATCATACAATGATTGAACATCAGACACCATTTTTAGTCGCGATAAACATTTTAATGTTTTTGGTGTTATTGTTACTAACGAAGCCCGCTTTGACTAATGGCTCCTTACCAGTATCTAGGAGGCGTTTGGTGTATCTTCTAATATTAGTATTCTGTTTGTTTTCATTTTGGGGAGCAGATTGGTTTCACTATTTGGATCTGTATCGAGTTTTGAAAGACAATCCTTATGATAGTACGCATCTTGAGCCATTTTATTTGTGGATAATTAATAACGTCGCCCCTAATTATTTTGTATTTAGACTTGTGGTCTGGGGTTTTGCTTTGGTCTTGTTTTGGTGGACACTTCGCACCATGAATATGGATAAAGGGGAGGCGCTATTCTTTTTTGTAGCAGGTTTTCTTATCTGGTATTCTTATTCAAGGGCTACTTTGGCTATGAGTATGATGTTCTGTGGAACTGCCTTGATAACTAATGAGAGCGCCACTTATCGTTTCCCTCGTTTTTTGTTGGGCTCAATTGGAATGATACTTGCTTTCTTCCTTCACAAAAGTGCGATTTTGGGTCTAGCCATAATTGCAATGGCCTTTTTGTTAAGTATAGTTAAGACAAAAACATATAAGGTCATTATCTTACTAATTCCTCTGTTTGTTATCGGGATGCGTTACCTTTTTGTTAACATCGGTGACTTTGTAAGTGATGATGATTACATTGAGTTTGTCGCGGATTCTGCTAGTCGTAATTTTTCCGCTGAAACATCTTCCATGGGACTTGGCTCGTTACTCCAGACTATTCTGGAAAGAATCCCCTATTTTTTAACGGCTTTTTGCGGTGTTTTGATTCAGAAGCAGCGTCTTAAGATGCCGAGATCTTTTTCGTGCTTTGCTAATATTATGATATTGCTTGTTGTTATCTCAACGGTATTGCTATTCGTGGATTCTTTTAACACGAAAACACTTTCCATAAGGCTATTTAGGTTTAGTATTATTCCTGCAACAATACTGCTCTCATATTGTTGGCGAAATAGACTAAACTTAAAATTAGTCAAAACAACTCTTTGGTTTTGTATCATTTCCTCATCTTACCAGCTATTGTATGCATTCTATGTACTATAGTTCTATGCACAAATAGTTGTTATAATATAGTTGGTGCTTACGATTGCTATTATGAGAATATTAAGCATAAGACTTAAAGTCAGGTCAGTTTTCGCTCTTTGTTTGTATTATGGTTTTGCACAATTTTTACCAGGGTCGTATTCGATATTACTTGGTAAAGTTAGTCGATGGATCAGATATCAATTGGTTAGAAATATATTCCTTCAATGTGGAAAAAATGTGAATATTGAACGAAGAGCAAACTTCGGATCCGGTCGAGGTATAGTGATTGGTGACAATAGTGGGATGGGGACTCGATGCCAGATTCCTAGTGATACAATTATTGGAAGCAATGTGATGATGGCCCCTAATTGTTATGTTTTGCCTTACAATCATAGATTCGATAGTACCGAAATCCCTATGTGCCAACAAGGAACTGTGGAGAAAAAGCAAACTATAATTGAAGACGATGTGTGGATCGGGATGAATGTAACAATGACTCCTGGACGACATGTACGAAAAGGGACGATTATTGGTGCATGCTGCGTGTTAACCAAAGATTTCCCGGAGTATTCCATAGTTGGAGGTAATCCAAGTAAGCTTATTCGGTCAAGAAAAGAGAATAATTAAATATGAGAATTCTTCATATTCACCCTGCCATGAAAGGAGGCGGCTGCGAAGCTATGATATGTGGATTAGCCAATGAAATGGCTAAGACGGAAAATGTCACTGTTTGCTCAATGTTCGAGCCTCAAGATGATGATATTTTTTGGAACAAACTCTCTTCTAATGTTCATCGTATCACTTTGGGTAAATCCAAAGAGGGGTTTTCTCCAAAGACAATTATTAAAATCTGGAGTTTAATTAATAGGGGGGGATATGACATAATAAATATGCATGGCTTCTTCTATTATTATGTGCTTTCGGTTTATACACAAAGGAATAAAGCCCATTTCTTTTATACAATTCATTCTGATGCTAGTAAAGAAAATGGTTCTTGGGGACGTTATGTCTTTGGGCTGAAGAAATATAGTTTTATAAAAGGTTACGTCAACCCTATCACTATTTCAAAAGCTTCTAATGAGTCTTTTCGTAGTGTATATGGTATAGACGGTCGAGTGATTGTAAATGGTATTCCGAAACCAGTGGTTTCCAATCAGGTGAATCTTGTTGATGAAATGAGGTCGACTTCTTGCACTAAAGTATTTGTTCATCCTGGAAGAATCACCGAAGCTAAAAATCAAGTAGTCCTTTGTAGAGTATTTGATTTGCTAATAAAGGAAGGATTCGACGTCGCTCTCATTATTGCAGGTAGTAAACAAGAAGAATCAATATTTGAAGAGATGTCGCCCTATTTCAGCGAACGAATTAAGTATGTTGGGGAGCGTAACGATATAACAGAACTGCTAGCTCGAAGTGACGGGATGTGTCTGCCTAGTATTTGGGAAGGATTACCAGTGACCCTTTTAGAGGCGTTATCAGTAGGTTGCGTCCCAATTTGTGCACCTGTTGGTGGGATAGTGAATGTTATTCATGATAGAGTGAATGGAATCCTGTCTCGGTCAAGCAACCTTGAAGATTATCTATCAACAATGAAGTACTATTTATCGCTTTCTCAATCTGAGATTAATTCACTTAAAGTGAAAGCAGCTAAGTCTTTCGAACCTTATGATATTGTAAAAACTTCGCAGGAATATCTTGAGTATTATCGTGAATCATTGTAATTGTTCTTTTTCGATGAAAAAGGAAATAGTTTTTATCTTATCTTCACTGAATGACTCTCATTTCCGAAAGAGAGTTGAGGAGTTCATGGATAACGGGTATGAAGTAATAGTATATGGTTATGTGCGGAAAGGTCAGGATCTTTCTAACCTCAAATATAGCCCAGTCATCTTAGGAGAAATAGATAACCGCAGTTTTCTAAAACGTATCCCATTTTTGAATAGAACTATAAAGTCTATCGCTAAGGACTGCGAGGGTAAGCATTGCTTTTACAGTAGTTTAGATATCGCGTTTTTTGGACGGAAGTATATAAAGTCACAATATATATATGAAGTATGTGATTTGACAGAATTAACAATCTCGAATACACTTATTAGAAACTTCTTGATTTATCAAAATAAGAAGAGTATTAAACGTTCATTATTGACGATTATAACATCCGAAGCTTTTTCTGAATTCTTCAAAGGAGTCTCTCCGGAGAAATTCTATTTGATCCCGAATAAGGTTAGTCCCGATTGCAACCCGTTGGGTGGCATTGAAAGGAGTCTAAATAATAGAATAAAGATAGGATTTGTTGGTGTCATTCGATTTGAGACAACATATCATTTCGCAAAGGTCTGTTCTGAGATACATAATGTTGAACTGCATTTATATGGTATATTTAGCAAAGGTGACAGTTATTCAGAAGAAATTGAGAAATTAACAAACGTTAGTGATAACATAATATACCATGGGCGTTTTAGCAATCCCGATGATCTCCCCTCAATCTATAAAGAGATTGATTTAGTTTTATCAGCATATCCGCCAACTCCTGGTGTTATCTATGCTGAGCCTAATAAGTTGTATGAAGCATTGTTTTTCCGCTGCCCAATTATTGTCAATCAAGGTACTTATTTGGGGAGGAAAGTCAATCGACTTAATGTAGGTTACGTAATTGACTCAATGAATGAATCAAACATAAGGGGATTCCTTGAGAGTCTTAATCCAGAGTCTTATAATGAAAAGATAAGAGCGTGTCGAACCATTCCTCTCCTTGATTGTATTAATAAGAATGATGGTTTTTTTAAGAAGATGGAAACTATATGGTAGTGTTTACAGGGGACATTAATCTAACGGACTGGATCTTTAATGTTGGCTTTGGCATCGGTAGCAGAATCAGTACTGGTTTTGACCCATTTATGTATTTCGAAAGAAACGAGAGTGATAAGTGGGTGGGTAATTTTGAAGGCGTTGCATCTAAAGTTAGTGTTAACAGAGGGATTTATTCTAAGGCATTTAGAGTTGATCCTGAAGTGCTCTCTGGGCTTCATCATATGGATTATTATGGTTTTGCCAACAACCATGCTATGGAGCACGGTGGAGATGCTTTTCTTGAAACTGTTAAAGCGTTAACGAGATATGGTTGCGAGGTGTTTGGCCTCATTGCTAAAAAAAGTATTGTTTTTGAGCATCAAGGTAGAGTGGTATCTTTAACCGGTTTGTGCCTACGCATTGAAGCTACAAAAGAAACTCCTCTATATTGGCATAACCCAGAGTATACAGAGATTGAAGATGAGGTTAACGCCCTCCCCAAAGAGGCATTTAAGGTATTCTATATTCACTGGGGGAATGAGTACATCAATCGTCCTTCATCAGCTCAAAAGAAGTTCGCGCACTGGCTAATTGATTTGGGCGTTGATTTAATCGTTGGGATGCACCCTCATGTAATTCAAGGCTATGAAGATTATAATGGAGGCCGTATTTATTATTCCTTAGGGAACTGCATCTTTGACATGCCCAGCGAACAATGTAGAATTGGTGCACTTGTGTGTGTGGATTTTGTTAATAATGAGCCGACCTTTACCGAAAAGTATTTAATAATAGATAATAAATGCTATCCTCATGTAGTGAGTGAGCGTGACGTCCCTCAACAATGGCATTTTGACCACTTGAATAGAAGACTCAAGATTGATGACAATACGGAAGAGTATCATCAAGAGATAAAAAAAGGCTATTATATATATCGACGGGCTAATAGAAAGCGAATACTTATGATGGCTATGAAACATCCTAGTTTATTTTTCGAATTGTTAAAAGACTTCATAAAGAGAAAGATTTAGTAGTGTTTTATGCATATTAGAACAAATCCGAAACTGAATAAGTTATTCAAGCCGATTGTGGTGTTTTGTGAGTGGCTAGGGGTTCATCATCCTATTTTATTGGCCAGGATGAGGTATTTCGCTAGGTTCAGAAAACCACTACATCTTAAAGATCCACAAACACTGAATGAAAAGATTCTTTTCTTATCACTCAAAACGGATACATCTTTTTGGACGGATTGCACTGACAAGTATAAAGTCAGAGAATATGTTAGAAAGTGTGGACTAGCGGACATATTAGTTAAGCTTTATGGTGTATGGGATAAGGCTACAGATATTGACTTTAATATCCTTCCAGACGAGTTCGTACTTAAGGCCACCCATGGCTCTGGTGATATTAAAGTTGTTCCAGATAAGTCGAAACTGGATATTCCTGCAGTAGTTGCAGAATTTGAAAAGGATTTGAAAACCAAATATGGCGCCTTGGAAAGCGGTCATCATTACTTGCGTATTAAGCCAAGAATGATTGCAGAGGAATTATTACACAATGACCCTAAAACGGAAGAGATATCTTTTTCAATTATTGATTATAAAATATGGTGCTTCAACGGAAGGGCCTGCTGGGTATGGGTCTGCGCTAATCGTGATGAACATACGACAGAAGTTATGACATATGACATGGACTGGAACGCACACCCAGAATTCTCTGTTTTTGAAAAGGATTACCGCCACGGTAAAGTGCTTCCCAAACCCAAGAGTTTTAATCGAATGATTGAGGTAGCAGAGATCTTGTCTAAACCATTCCCTTGTGTAAGAGTTGATTTGTACAATATTGATGGTAGGGTTTATTTTGGGGAACTTACTTTTACTAGTTATGGCGGTTTACAGGATTTCTATACCGATGAATTTCAGTTATTGGCAGGAAGCCAAATAGACTTATCTGGGGTAAAAGCTATAAAATGACAAACGACTATAGATTATATAAAGGAGCTTGGATCCGACATAGTGACCCTCATAAGGAACAACGATTGAGTCTTGAGAGCATCAAATCCCTCTTTTCTCAGGGAGGGCTAATGATTCGAAACGCATATGATTTTGATTGTCCAGAAATAACCTCCTTCTGGTATGTGATTAAGGACAGTTTTTCTGGGATGGAAGAACTATCATCTAAAATGCGGAATCAAGTAAAGAAGTGCTTTAAGACTATGAATGTTACAAAGATTTCAGCGGAAGAATTAAAGAGCAAAGGATATCCTGTTTTTGTTGAGGCGTCAAACAGTTATAGAGTTCAATCGACACCACCAACACAGGAGGAGTTCCTTTCTCGAATTGACAATCAAGAAGAAAATGAGTATTGGGGCTGTTATGAAGTCGAGTCTAATAAACTAGTAGCATTTAGTATGAATGAAGTTACAAGTGAGAGTTGCGAGTATAGAACAATGAAAGCTATTCCAGCCTATCAAAAGTTATACGCATATTACGGTTTGATTTATGAGATGAATCGATACTATCTTGAAGAAAGAGGGCTTAAATATGTTAATGACGGTGGGCGATCTTTAACTAACCATAGTAACATTCAACCATTTTTGATTGAGAAGTTTAATTTCAGAAAAGCATATTGCCATATAGAAATTCATTATAGATGGTGGCTTAAGGTTGTAATCAAGACCTTGTATCCATTCAGAGATTTGTCCTTATTACGTAAGATTAAACCACTACTAAACATGGAGGCGATGGCACATAATGCACTGTGACTTGTATGTATTATTATGAGGAGAGTATACTTTCCATATTTAGCCATCCAAGTTTTTTGTTTATATCCATAGTATATTAATTATTATAATGATACACGATAGGGATTCATTTAAACTGTACCTGGAAAAGGATAGAAAGGCATTAGGTGAAAAGAGAGTCCATCCACGTCTCTTAGGGGATGAAGTATGGAAGTTTCAAAGGGTCTTACGAAGACTAGAGTACTTTACCAACACGGGGAAGGTTTTGAGGAGAACAATTACGAGGTTCAGATTTCATTCTATGTCAATTAGATTGGGCTTTTCTATACCAATCAATGTATTTGGCCCTGGATTAGCGATTGTTCATTACGGTACAATTGTCGTCTCAAAAGGTGCAAGGATTGGGGAGAATTGCCGGATACACGAAGGTGTAACTATAGGGGCGACTAATGGATCGGATAAAGCGGCAATAATAGGAAATAACGTTTTTATTGGAACTGGAGCTAAAATAATAGGCGAGGTTAGAATATCTTCAAATGTGGCAGTGGCAGCAAATGCGGTCGTTACAAAAGATATTATATCTGAACATGGCTGTACTGTTGGAGGGGTACCTGCTAGAATTATTTCGATGAATGATTCTAGTAGTAACATCCATCTATTATCATGAGATTGTTTTTATTGATTCTCCATAGAATTTGAGAGAACATGTGTACTGAATTGGTGTCAATTATAATGCCGTCTTATAACTGTGGAGAGTATGTTGAAGATACAATTCGTAGTGTTCAAGCTCAAACTCATCAAAACTGGGAAATCATATTTATAGATGACTGCTCGACTGATGACACTATTATGCGGCTAAGCGCTTTGCAAGAAAATGATAAGCGGATAAGGCTTTATCAAAACAAATGTAACAAAGGTGCTGCATTGTCGCGGAACTATGCACTACGTGAAGCTAAGGGTAAATGGATCGCATTCCTTGATAGTGATGACATTTGGGAACCACAAAAATTGGAGAAGCAGATTAGTTTCATGAATAAGAATGGATACCTATTCTCGTATACATGCTATCAAGAAATAGATACGAATTCAAAACCGACAGGTGTTATCATTTCTGGGCCTAAACATATCTCCGATCATATGATGCATCTCTTTTGCTGGCCAGGCTGTTTATCGGTAATGTACGACCGTGAGAAGATAGGATTGATTCAAATTGAGGATATAAAAAAAAACAATGACTATGCTATGTGGCTAAAGATTTGTAAGAAAGCCGAGTGTTTCTTATTACCGGAGGTCTTGGCAAAATATCGTAGAGGCCGAGCAGGATCTATAAGTACACATAGTATTAAGACCATGATTGGGTGGCACTATAAATTGTGGCACGAAGCAGAAGGTCTTAACGTAATCTCATCGATTTGGTATACAGGGATAAATCTTGTGTTTGGTTTGTATAAGAGAATAAGGTATGTGGATAGCTTACGCTAAGACTTATGGTGAAACAAGAAGAAGCGTTCCTTGAATTGGTAAGGGCAGGGCTATGGGAGACCATCGCTCAGATTCAGTCTTATACTGACATAGACTATTCTTTTTTAATGCGTCTTGCTCAAGATCAACGGGTTGTAGGACTCGTAGCCGCTGGATTTGAACATGTTTCTGACACTGTTATTCCGAGAACAGATGCTTTAAAGTTTTTGGGGCACACTCTACAAATAGAGCAACGGAACATTGCATTAAACTATTTCATTGGAGTTATTGTCGACCAGATGAGAAAAGCTGGTATAGAACCGCTTTTGGTTAAAGGTCAGGGAATAGCTCAGTGTTATGAACGTCCACTTTGGAGATCTTCAGGTGATGTGGATTTCTTTCTTGATGAAAACGGGTTTATGAGAGCTAAAGAACTACTCATGCCACTTTCATCTTACAGTAAATCTGGAGGACAATATTCTAAAGAGTTCGCTTTAACTATTCATGATTGGATGATAGAACTGCATGGCTCTTTAAGGACAGGTCTATCTGCCCGTGTAGACAAACAAGTGGATGCTGTTCAAAGGGACACATTTGAGCGCAAACATATTCGGATATGGAAGAATGCAGAGACAGACGTACTTTTGCCTAATCCAGATAATGATGTATTCTTTGTCTTCACTCATTTTATAAAACACTTCTATAAGGGCGGCATGAATCTAAGGCAAGTTTGCGATTGGTGCAGGCTGTTATGGACATATAAGGATTCGCTGAATCATTCTGTATTGGAATCTCGCATTCGTAAAACTGGACTGATGATGGAATGGAGAGTTTTTTCAGTTATGACAATTGACTGGTTGGGAATGCCAGAAGCAGCCATGCCGTTATTGGTTTATGATGATAACTTAAAACGCAAAGCAGAAAAGGCATTGATTTATATTTTAAGGAAGGGGAAGTGGTTTAAATGGCGTGATCCCTGGAGAGTAGCTACAATCTTCCCGGTAAGTCTTTTGGTTTTTTCTCCGAGCATTTTTGTTAATTTAAATAGATTGAAGATCAGGGAAAAAGTATATAAGTAATTAATAAAAGTATGTCTGAAAGAAAAACTATTTATCTCTGTTTGGCGCACATGAGCGATGAGGGATGGGAGCAAAAGTTTGTTAAGGAGGCTTTTGATACAAATTGGATTGTTCCGATGGGGCCAAATGTTAATGCCTTTGAACAAGCCCTGGCTGGTTTTGTTAACAGCAGGTCAGATGGCGCTGAACCGCTGGACCGAAAGGTTGTATGCCTGTCGGCCGGTACAGCTGCTGTTCATTTAGCATTGATTGCCTGTGGCGTGCAGGCAGGAGATGAGGTGCTTGTACAGAGTTTCACTTTTTGTGCTTCATCAAACCCAATTACTTATCTTGGTGCAAGGCCTGTGTTCATAGGCTCAGAGGGAGAAACCTGGAATATGGATCCTGTGCTATTGGAGAAAGCTATTATCGATCGTAAAGTGAAGACAGGCAAGTATCCTAGAGCGATTGTTTTAGTCGCTCTCTATGGTATGCCTTATCGAATTGAGGAGATATTAGCAATCGCAGATAAGTACAGTATTCCTTTAATAGAGGATGCTGCAGAGGGCATGGGATCGCGGTATAATGGCCAAGTATTGGGCACTTTCGGGAAATATGGCGTGCTCTCGTTCAATGGAAATAAAATGATTACAACCAGTGGCGGAGGTGCGCTTATTTGCCGCTTAGCAGAGGACGCTAATGAGATTATGTGGTACGCAACGCAAGCCCGAGACGCGTATCCTTACTATCAGCATATGGCCATCGGCTATAACTACCGTATGAGTAATGTATGTGCAGGAATAGGTCGAGGACAGATGATGGTGCTTGATGCACATATTGCCCACCATAAGCATGTACAGGCCCTGTATGAGGAGTTGATGAACGATGTACGTGGTGTCCATATCCACAAGCAGCCAGAGGATTCACGTTATGACTCTAACTTTTGGCTCTGCACTGCCACAATCGCCCCTGATGTTCGTATTCAAGGGCAGGAGAACGCCTACAAGGAGGTTATTAAGACAACTGTGGGCGGTGCAGCGGGTGTAATTCATCAAGTGGATTCGGCTACAACCGATTGCCAACCAAACGATAATGTGGAAGCGCTCCGTGTGTTTATGCTTGGCAAGAGAATTGAGACTAGGCCCTTATGGAAACCTATGCATAAACAACCTGTTTATTCTTCAGCACCAGTATACACAAACGGAATTGAAGAAAGTCTCTTCAAGGTTGGCTTTTGCCTTCCCTCTGGTCCGTATGTCACGGACAATGATGTACGGTATATTGTAGATTGTATTAAGGAAGCGATAGTATGATTCTCAAATGGCTATTTGATCGCATAGGCGCCTTTATCGGTTTGCTGATATTGTGGCCAGTGCTGGTCACTATAACTATCCTGATAAAGGTGAAGATGCCAGGAGGGCCTGCTTTGTTCATCCAGGACAGAGTTGGAAAGGATGCAAAGTTATTCAAATGCCATAAGTTTCGCACGATGGAGTTAGTGCATAATGGTTGCAGCATCTCTGTTGCAGGTGATTGCCGAATAACTCCGCTTGGAGCAAAGCTTCGTCACTTTAAATTGGACGAACTTCCTGGCTTGTGGGATGTGCTTATTGGGAATATGAGTTTTGTCGGGCCAAGACCTGATGTGCCTGGGTATGCTGATAAACTGGTTGGAGAAGACCGTGATATTCTAAAGCTGAGGCCTGGGATTACTGGGCCAGCGACATTGAAATACAGGTTGGAAGATGAATACCTTGCAAATGCAAGAAATCTCGTAGCTAATCTTGATCCTAAACCTAGCATCAGTTTTGACTCCATGAGTGACCAAGAGATTGCAACTTGGTATAATGATAATGTGATATATCCTGATAAAGTACGCTTGAATTGTTATTATTATCATAACTATTCTTTCATAAAAGACATACAGATAATTATTTGTACTGTCTTGGGGAGGACGATGGTGTATGCAGGAGAGATAGTTTAGAGATAGTTTATTTCTGTTGTGAACCTTTTTCAGAGCATTAGTGCTATACTATGAAGAAAGTAATACTTGTTTTTGGAACCCGCCCCGAGGCTATAAAAATGTGCCCTTTAGTTAAGGAGTTCCAAAAGTATCCAAAGGATTTTGAAACAATTGTTTGTGTCACTGGTCAGCACCGCGAAATGTTAGACCAGGTTTTGCGCATTTTTGAGATAAAACCCAATTTTGACCTTAATATCATGAAGCAGGGACAAGATCTTTATGATGTTACTGCTCGGGTTCTTACTGGTATGCGAGACGTACTAAAAAATGTGCGACCCGATCTTGTTATTGTGCATGGTGACACCACAACCTCTACCGCTGCGGCGCTGGCAGCATTTTATCTACAAATTCCCGTCGGTCACATCGAGGCAGGCCTACGAACTCATAACATTTATAGCCCCTGGCCAGAGGAGATGAATCGTCAAATAACTGGTAGAATCGCGACATATAACTTTGCACCTACGCCTCTGAGTGAGAAAAACTTACTGGAAGAGAATTGCCATGGACAAGTAATTGTGACAGGGAATACCGTAATAGATGCACTACATATGGTAGTGGAAAAGCTTAACTCAGATCCTTCTTTATCATCTGAACAAGAGAGATCCTTACTTGAGTCTGGCTATGATGTTAAGCGTTTATTATCCACTGATAATGAAGATAGTGGAACAGGAGGTAGAAAATTGGTGCTGATTACGGGGCACCGTCGCGAGAACTTCGGGGATGGTTTTATCAGCATGGTAACAGCCATGAAGGATTTGAGCGAGATGTATACGAATGTGGATTTTGTTTACCCGATGCATTTGAATCCCAACGTTCGAAAACCAATCCATGAAGTGTTCGGTGCGAATTTGATACGCCCCAACTTCTTCTTTATAGAGCCACTACAGTATCTTGAATTTGTTTATTTAATAGAAAAATCAACTCTGGTCTTAACAGACAGTGGCGGTATACAAGAAGAAGCCCCAAGCCTAGGTAAACCAGTACTTGTGATGCGCAACACAACGGAGCGGCCTGAAGCCATAGATGCAGGAACAGTAAAGTTAGTAGGTACGAATCATGACCTAATTGTCTCTGAAGTAAGTCGTTTGTTGGATGATAGTACATATTACAACCAAATGAGCCATGCCGTGAATCCCTATGGTGACGGTAAAGCATGCGAAAGGATTATTAAAGCATTGAGAGGTGAAGAGGTGATTCCATATGGGGAATAAATTCTCTTCTTTACTGTAGCATTCATTCTAAGAGTAATTCTGCGGTTACTGATCTTGTTGTGGATTAGTGGCCGTTATTTTCGTGTTTTTTGACATGTATTGAGTGGTTTATCAAGAAGGGGGGGCAATTTAATTAATGGTCTCATCGACGCTCGCATACAACATCTTTGCGTCGCACTCCTTGCTAGATTCTCAGGGGAACATATTAGGAGATGATGTGTTCGAATTGTTTTGTGTGGTGATGGAATCGTTTTCTTGGTAGGAATATGGGCAATACTCTATGGGTTTCAGTACCTGTGGTTTCTAGATGCTGTAACACTTGCGGTAAGTGTGAGTTTTGTTGAAAACAATCGCACCCTGATTCTGCCTGGTAAGTGGTGCAGCTTGTGGTGATACCGATGAAGGCTGCCTAACGATTGTGCATTGGAATATGTTCCATAAGAATCTCAAATAATCGCATAAGAAGCATATTAATCAATTGATTGAAGATGAGCAGGTGGTGCCACATGTGAGTCCTTTTTTGTTATACCTATCTGTCCAGTATTTACGCTGTTTTATGTAAGTTTTTTCCTTTATTTTATTGTTATTAAAGCATTGTATCTATTTGTTTTCCCCCTTTTTTGTATTAAGTTTGAAACAAGTAGCTTTCATGAAGAAATACAATCATTCTCATGAGAAGCATTTGAAAAACTTACACTTATAGTAATAACTGAATTCTTGTAGTAGTATTATGATTTCTGAAGTAACAATTCCCCGGTACCTTCCAAATGACTCTTTTCATCACGAAATAATCGATTTCGTGAAAGTTAGCTTGAATGACTCCAAGACAGTTTCGTTTATGGGTCTGATGGAAAAGTATGCGTTTTTCTGTGTAGTTTATGATGCCCCCGAATGTCGGTTTATCCTTTCTGTTTGCTATGAAAACGGGAAGACCTGGTCTCGTGCTTTTGATAAGTTCGAGTATTGTGAATGGAGAGATGGGGATACGGATGAGACAGTCAAGTGGAACCTTCGGGATATCACCAATGATATAATCTGCAACATAGAAGGTTTTAGCTCAGCCTCCCTGCTCATCGAAGACTGATAATAGAGGACAGCTTTTTTCGATGATAATAGACAATAGATTGATGAATTTTTTGACTGCGCAGGCGAAGGCTTCGCCGCGGTTGAGGATGAATTATGATTTGCGGAACTCTTCCGAGGACGGATCGCAGCGGATGCTGAATGCACTTGAGCCGGGAACTCCTTTGCCGATTCATCGGCATATGAAGTCATCGGAGACTGTCGTAGTGCTGCGAGGGCATTTACGCGAGATCTTTTATAATGATTTGGCCCAGGTGGTTGAGGTGATTGATTTGTATCCTGGTGGGCCAGTACCCGCACTGCAGATTCCGCTCGGACAGTGGCATACCGTTGAGGTCCTTGATTCAGGTACCGTGATACTCGAGTGCAAGGACGGAGAGTATGAACCACTGGGGGAGGAAGATTTGTTGATTCCTTCTTCTATATAAATCACAAAGATATGCCATTTCTGGACCAGCGTCAGTTCGTCAAACGTTTCGCCATCTGGGTGGCGGTGGTGGCGGCATTGATTATTGCCGTGCTTGGGATTTGTTTCGGGAAGGTGATCGAAGGGTCACTGGTTGCCGAGGTTGGGAAGTGGGTGCTGATGGGCCTTTTGGTGATTGGTATCCTTGAAGGGTTCGTGTATTTCCTTGGTCCGTTGATCTGGCACTTCACTTACGGCAAACGGAAATGATCGGGGCCGAGGTGGTGAGCTATTGAGCTAGTATCTTTCCACGAAATCCCGAACTAGACGGAAAACAGGCTCGTAACTGGCCGTGATGGCGTTTCCCCAAGTGTCGAAGACAGTGTGGTAGTACTGGAATGCGTCACCTTCTTCGTTCTCCAGGAATATGCACGGCACGTGCCTGACGGCGAAAGGGTAGTGGTCGCTGTTCGCGGCCAGCTCGCCTCGGTTCAGGCTCTTGAAATGCCCCTTCTCGGCATTTATCTCCTCAAACAACCCGTATCCCCTCATCCCTTCGTCACTAACTTCACAGTATTGTACGGGGTTGTTGTCTCCTATCATGTCGATATTGAAAAGGTAGCGTATCTGCTCCAGCGGTACGACGGGGTGCTCCGCAAACCAGGTCGATCCGCGCAAGTTGGCATCCTCTCCTGAAAAGGCGATGAAATACATGTCGTATTCCGGCCTGTTCTGAGCATAATACG
>JAEEGF012429871.1_pt1 | contig 36817 bp, 29 predicted proteins | sample 9134171 | NCBI WGS metagenome assembly JAEEGF01 (sample SAMN16246542, study PRJNA631951) | gut metagenome | biome: gut microbiome; feature: rumen; material: AP-attached | host: Bos | place: Iran: Karaj | collected 2018-10 | reverse complement strand
ACCTTTTTGATGTTTGATCTAAAGAGGCAGTATGTGGACTATTATTCATATTTTAGGACCATACAGAGTGGCGAGAACAACGTGTACTATTCTTTTTCAACGACATTGGGATCTGGGATTTTAGGCTTTTGTGCCTACTATCTTACGAGCCCTTTTCTTGTGCTGTTATCACTCTTCCCGAGCGAAGCCATGCCCCTTGGCGTGTCGGTGGTAATATGCCTGAAGCTCATGCTGGCGGCCTTCATCATGAATCTTTTCCTTCAGAGATTTGTGATCAGACCCGGCAGTTTTTCCATCTTTGATCTTGATTATATTACGGTGCACCTATGTGCGCTTTCATGGGCCTTTTCAGGCTATCTTTTTGCACATAGCATGAACATGATGTGGATCGATGTCATCATCCTGTTCCCGCTAGTGGTGTGGTCACTTGAAAACATTCTATGCCACAACCGCAAGTTCCCTTTTGCTGCGTGCCTCTTTGCAATCCTTATCCTGAATTATTATATTTCCTATCAGATTCTGCTCTTTGTGGCGATCTGGACCATTTTGCGCCTTATTGTCAGTAAGGATCCGCATCCTGTAAAGCAGATACTGCGTGTCTTTTCGGCAACCCTCACGGGGGTGCTCCTTGCAGCCTTTATACTTGTACCCACAGCGCTTGAGCTGATGAACAGCCCCAAGGATATATCCCAGCTGGGACTCAGGCTTACGGGCAGTAATCTGTCCCTTCCGGCGGTGTTGTCTAAAATAGTGTCTGTTTCCTATGATTATCAGGAACCGATACAGGGCTATCCTCAGATATACTGCGGCCTTTTGCTGGTGCTTCTGCTGATTCTTTATTTTGCGGATTCCGGAATAGAAAGGCGCCGGAGAGTAGGCATGTTCTGCATGTTTGCGGTTCTGATGATTTCTTTCTGTCTGGATATTTTGAATCTTATCTGGCACGCAGGGATGGAGCCCTCGGGGCATCCATACAGACAGGCCTTTATCTGGGTTTTCCTGATGATATGTTGCTCGGCAAAAGAGCTGTCGGTTATCCGGTCCTCAGTGACAATCCCCAAGGTTATGGGGGCATCCGGCTTTGTGGTACTGGTGCTGATCCTCGCATATACGGGCCGCTATGATCACATCACTACGAGGACCATATTGGTAAATGTGCTTCTCCTGGCAGTATATTTTGCGCTTCTTTCTTTCCTGGCTATTGAGAGAAAGAGCAGCCACAAGCTGTTTGCTGTTATAGTTCCGCTTCTTATGCTGGTAAACACCATGGATCTGGCACTTAACAGCTTATATACCTATTCTTTTCAGTCCATCAAGGAAGAGACGGCATCCTATTATTCCGCCGAGATTTCAGCAGGCAGAAAAGCGGTCGGTTACGTTAAGAAAAACGACAGCTCTTTTTACAGAATGGAGAGTCTTAACCCAAGGCAGCAAAATGACGCCCTTCAGTACGGCTACAACGGCGTCACCCATTACAGCTCTGCGGGGATGATCTATGTCAGGTACTTCCTTCAAAAGCTTGGCTTTAATGACGACGGCCTCTTTACCAGCTATGGTCATGACAATACCGTGGCGGCAGACAGCCTTTTGGGTATCAGATATGTTTTAAATGACGGAACCTATCCGTCCCACCACATTTACAACAAGATTTACGAGGGAGACACCAGAGTTTACGGCAATCCCTATGCGCTTCCTGTGGCCATAGAGACGACAGGCTACGATCTTTCCGGTATTACCGGCCCGGAGGGAGAGGAGCCATGCACCTCAATGGAGCATGTTCCTGCGGGAAATCCCTTTGTGGTTCAGGAGGAGATGTATTCAAGACTTCTGGGAAAAGAAATATCTCTTTTCCGCAATGCGGATTATACCGGTACGGAGCTTATGTCTGACGGCAAGAGCTATTACCATGAATATACCGTTAAGCCCGTTGCGGACGGTGAGCTGTTCATGTACCTGGACGGACTTGTGGGGGCCAGGGAAGGCCTCTCCATATACAAAAACGGGGGATATCTTTCCACCTACGGCAATCTTTCCAGCCTTAAGATCATTAATCTTGGATACATGAAGGCCGGAGATACGGTAGACATAAGAGTTCAGGGAGAGGAGACCAGCAATTACGGCATCCCTGTGTTTGTCACAGAGGATGTGGACAGCCTGGGAGAGGCTTGCGGACTCCTCATCGAGAGAGAAGGGCAGATCAAGAAAGTAAGCTCATCGCACCTTAAGATCACCATAGATGGCTGCGATGGAGTATTTCTCACTATTCCCTGGGAATCAGGATGGAATGTAAAGGTGGATGGCAAAAAGGTTGAGCCTGTGCCTGTATATGACAGCCTTATGTATATCCCAATTGAAGGCGGCGGAGATACGCACAGGATCGACATGGTATTTATCCCTGATGGAATATTTGCCGGGCTGTTCCTGACTGTTATAGGGCTTATTCACCTCCTTTATCTGGCTCATAAGGAATTCAGGGTTCCCATTATAAGAAAGTAAATAAGAGGGCATATAGCCTCGTATAGACATAAAAATAACCACCTCGCTTCCGAGGTGGTGTTTTTTTGGGAGGAGGGGTTGCCTAGTGGGGAACCAGACAACCCGTGTATGAAAAAAAGTATTGTTGGGGGTTCAGAAGTTTTATCCTTCTGATGAATATTATATTAGCGTGTAAATTTAGACAAACTGTGTCAGAACTCTAAAAGAAATATAATCTATTATAAATAAAGTATTAATGCAAAAACACTCACGGGGGGCGTGAGTGCTTGCGATTTTCTTATGAGGGGGGGAAAAGTGATACGATTGAAACTGTCCCTGTGAGGTCGTTTCAACCTAGAACATGTATCACCATCTGAAGTATATGTTAACAATCAATTGTGTTCAAAAAGTGAACAAATAGTGTCTTTTTTTGGTTGTTTTTTGAAAATTTTAAAACACAAATTGATAATATATGTTCGCTTCAGACGGACAAGTGTCTTTTTGTGACAAATACTTGATGTAAATTAATCAAATTGAGCGAATTTATCATAGAATAATTGACATAAAGTAATCTAAAAGCTATACTAACCACAATGTGCACTGACACTTTACAGTGCTAAAATTGAAAGAGTTTGGAGATGCTATGAATACTAAGACACTAATGTACATTGTTAAGAGAATTCTGCTTGCAATTGTTACGATCTGGGTTGTTATCACAGTTACCTTCTTTGTAATGCATGCAGTTCCCGGCGGTCCTTTCATTGGGGAGAAGGCTGTCAGTGAATCCGTTATGAAGGCCATGGAGGCCAAGTACGGATTGGATAAGCCTCTTGGAGTACAGTACTTAACATACCTGGGGGATGTTGTTACCAAGGTTGATTTCGGACCTTCACTTAAGCAGAAGGGCAGAAGCGTCAACGACATTATCTTTGACGGAATGAAGACTTCAGCCAAGCTTGGTATTATTGCTGCATTTATTGCACTTATTTTCGGAATTATTCTCGGTTCCGTTGCAGCACTCAGGAGAAACAAGATAATCGACAGAGTCATCATGATAATAACGACTGCCTTCGTGTCAATGCCGTCATTTATCATGGGATCTCTTTTGCTGATTGCCTTTGCAATCAATCTCAAATGGTTCCCGGCTAACGGAGCTTCCAAGAATGGACTTGTCCTTCCGGTTACCACCTTATCGCTTTATCCCATGGCTTATATAACAAGGCTTACAAGATCATCAATGCTTGAAGTTCTTGGACAGGATTACATCAGGACAGCCAAGGCCAAGGGTGTTTCCGGATGGAAGATCATCTTCGGACATGCTCTTAAGAATTCCCTGATCCCTGTAATCACATACTTTGGACCGATGCTGGCAGGTATCGTAACAGGATCGCTGGTAGTTGAGCAGATCTTTGCAGTACCGGGAATCGGACGAGCTTTTGTAAACAGTATCACAGGACGTGATTACCCGCTTATTATGGGTACTACCATTGTTCTGGCTACATTGATCGTCATCATGAACCTTGTGGGTGACATTCTGTACAAGGTAGTTGATCCTCGTATCACACTTGAGTAACTGAGAGGACTTGATGAGTTTTTGCGAATCCGGTCCGAACGTGTTCCGGCGAGCATAGCGAGAGCGGAACTTCATTATATCAAACTAGGAGAATTCAAATAAATGGATATTTCAAAGCTTAGTGCACAGGTGAATATGGATGATTTCATTCCTGCCACCGAAGAAGAAAAAGAATATATGGTGCAGATGCGTCCATCATCTACCTTCTTTAAGGATTCCGTAAAGAGACTCCTTAAGAACAAGGTTGCGACGGTTTGCTTCTTTATTATAGTGATCATTACTCTTGCAGCTATTTTTATTCCTATGTTCTGGCCCTATTCCTACGACAGTATGCTGGGTATGACACCCGGTAAGCCTGTAGACAATTCCTTCAAGGACCTTCGTCCTTTCGAATACGGTAAGTCAGAGCTTAAGAGAATTGAGGCAGGAGAGTCGGTTGTTCCTCATATTTTCGGAACAGATTCTCAGGGCCGTGATTACTTTATCCGTGTAGTATACGGAACACGTATTTCACTGGCAGTTGGTTTCTTTGCCAGCCTTATCGTTCTTGTAATCGGTATGACAATCGGATCTGTGGCAGGATATGCCGGAGGAGCCGTGGATCTGGTCATAATGCGAATAGTTGATATTATCTACTCGCTGCCTGACATGCTCATGGTAATCCTTTTATCATCAGTACTTAAGGTGGCTATGGAGGGCGCTCTGGACGGCACGGTGCTTTCCAAGATCGGTTCCAATATCATAAGTTTGTTCATAGTGTTTGGTGTACTCTACTGGGTATCCATGGCGCGTCTCATAAGAGGACAGATCCTGTCACTTCGTGAGCAGGAATACGTTCTTGCGGCTGAAGCTGCAGGAGCCCGTGGTAAGTGGATCATTTTAAAGCACCTTATTCCTAACTGCTTCTCAGTAATCATTATTTCAACAGCACTTCAGATTCCCAGTGCGATCTTTACTGAGAGTTACCTGTCCTTCCTGGGACTTGGTGTAAATGCTCCTATGCCTTCACTTGGATCACTTGCATCCGATGCTCTTAATGGTATTTCATCATATCCATACAGACTGATCATCCCGGCAATTGTTATTTCGCTGATAGTTCTTTCACTTAACCTTTTCGGTGACGGACTTCGCGATGCCTTTGATCCTAAGCTGGATACTTAAAAAGTAATCACTTAGCGAGTTTTTTTCGAGCTTAGTGTACTACTTTGTTCTGGCGAGCACTTGTGCGAGAGCAGAACTTCATCTTTCAATATGGAGGAAATTATTTAGATGAATCTTTTAGAAGTAAGAGACTTGCGTACCTCATTCTTTACAGACGCAGGTGAGGTAAAGGCAGTTAACGGAATATCTTTTAATTTGGATAGAGGTAAGGTTCTCGGAATCGTAGGAGAATCCGGAAGCGGAAAGTCGGTTACAGCTTATTCCATCATGCAGATCCTTGCAGGAACAGGTAAGATCGTTTCAGGATCCATCAAGCTTGACGGACAGGAACTGGTTGGAGCCGGAGAGAAGGTTATGAAGACCGTTCGCGGAAACAAGGTGTCGATCATCTTCCAGGATCCCATGACCAGCCTTAACCCTACTTATACAATCGGACATCAGCTTATGGAGGCCATTCTCCTCCATACGGACAGAAATAAAGATCAGGCCAGAGATAGAGCTATCGAGATGCTCAAGCTCGTAAACGTAAATGAGCCTGAGAAGAGAATGAATCAGTATCCTCATGAGTTTTCAGGCGGTATGAGACAGCGTGTTATGATCGCTATGGCTCTTGCCTGTGAGCCTGATATCCTCATTGCGGATGAGCCTACAACAGCTCTGGACGTTACAATTCAGGCCCAGATCCTTGATCTTATGAAGTCACTTCAGAAAGAGCTGGGAATGGCTATTATCATGATCACCCACGACCTGGGCGTTGTTGCTCAGATGTGTGACGAAGTGATCGTTATGTACGCAGGATCAATCTGTGAGCAGGGCACAGCAGATGAAGTGTTCTACAACCCCTGCCACGAGTATACAAAGGGACTTCTTCGTTCTATTCCCACAGAAGGAAAAGAGGGTGAGAAGCTGGAGCCTATTACAGGAACTCCTATCGACCTTCTTAACATGCCTAAGGGCTGTCCTTTTGCCCCAAGGTGTGATAACGCCATGAAGATCTGCCTTCGAGAGAGAGCAGAGCGCATGCAGATCAATGATGATCACGCTGCAGGCTGCTGGATGAACGTAAAGAAACAGATGGAAGGCGGTGACAAGTAATGAGCGAAGTACTTAGCGAAAACAGCAAGAACCTCGTAGATATAAAGCATCTGAAGGAATACTTCAGCGTTAACGTAGGATTCTTTAAATCAAAGCCACTTAAGGCTGTAGATGATGTTTCTTTCTCCATTAAGAGAGGAGAGACCCTTGGACTTGTAGGAGAGTCAGGCTGTGGCAAGACCACCGTCGGACGTACCATATTAAATCTTTATAAGCCTACCGACGGAGAGATCTGGTATGACGGCAAGCTTATCAAGACCAAGGAGGATATTAAGGAGTTCCGTAAGAAAGCTACCATGGTTTTCCAGGATCCTTACTCATCTCTTAATCCCAGGATGACAGTATCGGATATCATTGCAGAGCCTCTGGATGTCCATGAGCTGTATAACTCCAAGGAGGAGAGAAGACAGCGTATCCTCGAGCTTATGGGCTACGTAGGACTTAACTCTGAGCATGCATCAAGATATGCTCACGAGTTCTCAGGCGGACAGCGTCAGCGTATCGGTATCGCAAGATCACTTGCGGTTAATCCGGAGTTTATCGTCTGCGACGAGCCTGTATCAGCGCTTGACGTTTCAATCCAGGCGCAGGTTATCAATATGTTTGATGAGCTTCAGGAGAGACTGGGACTTACATATCTCTTTATCGCCCATGACCTTCTGGTAGTAAGACATATCAGTAACAGAATAGCAGTTATGTACCTTGGTAAGATGGTTGAGCTGGCTGATGCGGATGAGATCTACAACAACCCGCTTCATCCATATTCAAAGTCTCTGATCTCAGCGGTTCCTGTACCGGATCCCAAGATTGCAAGGGCCAACAAGCGTATCGTCCTTTCCGGCGATATTCCCAGCCCTCTTAATGCTCCTTCGGGTTGTCCTTTCAGAACCAGATGCGCTTATTGCAAAGGGGATTGCGCAGAGAGCATGCCTGAGTTTAAAGAGGTATCTAAGGGACACTTTGTTGCTTGCCACCATGTGGCTGAAATCAACTGATAAATTGTATATGCTCCACCATGTATCATTGTATACAAATCCGATTTTATGTTATACTAATAGTTGGATTTTTGTATAAAAATTACACTCATAATAAGGAGGAACATTATGAAAAAGAAGTTAGTTTCTTTAGTACTTGCATCATGCATGGTACTGAGCCTTGCTGCTTGCGGTAAGACACAGCCTACAGGCGAAGACACCGGTAGCAACGATCAGGCAACAGAACAGACAGAGAAGACAGACAGCGCTGATGCTGAGAAGACAGACGCTGCTGAAGAGCCCGCTGAGCCCGTTGGTGAGCAGGTAATCAATGTATGTCTTGCTTCAGAGCCTGCATCTCTTGATCCTGCACTTAACTCTGCAGTTGACGGTGCTACTCTTATCAACCACCTGTTCTCAGGCCTTGCAAAATGGGGACTTGATGCAAACGGCAATCTTGAGCTTCAGCCTGATTGCGCAGAGGAACTTGTTGAGGGCGTACAGAACGAAGACGGAACCGTTACTTACACCTACACTCTTAGAGATGGCCTTTCATGGTCAGACGGACAGCCTGTAACAGCTGGTGACTTCGTATTTGCATGGAATCGTGCAATTGCTCCTGAGACAGCAGCAGACTACGGCTACATGTTCGAGGTAGTTGACGGCTTCGAAGACGGAACTCTTAACGTAACAGCTGTTGATGACAAGACCCTTGAGGTAACACTTGCCAACACAGTAGCATACTGGGATGAGCTCCTTGCATTCCCTACATACATGCCTGTAAGAGAAGATGTTGTTTCTAACGAGGCATGGGCAACAGATCCTTCAACTTATGTATGTAACGGTGCATACACAATGACAAGCTGGGATCACAACTCTCTTATCACAATCACCAAGAACGACAACTTCTATGATGCTGATAAGATCACAATGAACGAGATCAACTTCTACCTTTCAGATGATGCCAACAACCAGCTGGCTAACTTCGAGAACGGTGACTGGCAGTTCATCGACGATGTTCCTACAAACGAGATCGCTTCTCTTAAGGAGAACTACCCTGATGAGTTCGTAACAGCAGGTCAGCTTGGAACATACTATGTATGCTGGAACATCAACGAGACACTTCTTCCTGCATCAAGCACACTTACAGGTGCTGACAAGGCTAACGCTGAGAACGAGATCCGTAACGCACTTGCACTTCTTATCGACAGAAACTACATCGTTAACGACGTAGCACAGGGCGGACAGGTTCCTGCTTCTTCATTCGTAGCTATGGGTCTTACAGATGCTGACGGATCACAGTTCTATGAGAACGCCGGCGGAAACAGCTTCAACGGATACTACGATGTATCTGAGGATGCTTACGAGGACAACTGGGCTGCAGCTATCGAGACTCTTAAGAAGTACTACACATATGATGAGTCAACAGGTCAGTTCACTGACATTCCTACACTTACATACCTCTACAACACATCAGAGGGACACAAGGCTATCGCTGAGGCTATTCAGGCTACATTCGCAGGAATCGGCATCACAATGAACCTTGAGAACCAGGAGTGGGCTACATTCCTTGATACACGTAAGGCTGGTAACTACTCAGTAGCACGTAACGGATGGCTTGGTGACTACAACGATCCTATTTCATTCCTTGATATGTGGACAACACAGTCAGGTAACAACGACGTTCAGTTCGGTAAGGGTGACAACGCTAAGGTTCAGGCTTACTCACTGGATATCACAGATCTCGGATACGATACCAAGGTTGAGAATGGAACATGGGCTGAGACTTATGACGTTCTTATCGCAGACATCAAGACCTGCACAGATATCAACACACGTTATGCGCTTATGCACAGAGCTGAGGACCTTCTTATGTCAACAGGTTGCATCTGCCCTATTTACTACTACACAGATCTTTACATGAAGAGCAGCAACGTATCAGGCTTCTTCTCAAGCCCTCTTGGATACAAGTACTTCATGTACTGCACAATCACTGGCTGATATAGCAGAATTACAAGAGCCGCACTTATGTGCGGCTCTTTTTTTGGCCATTTCATTGATTGACGCTGCCTTGTGATGAGAATATAATATCGAATGGATTTTTTCGAGGATACGTTATAAATATATCTGGGAGGATATTATGAAAAGTGACAAACTAAAGCCAATGCTCTTTTCCAACATGAAGAACTACAGCTTCAAGCAATTCGGATCTGACGTGGTGGCAGGTATTATCGTGGCCATTATAGCTCTGCCTCTGTCAATTGCTCTGGCTCTTGCTTCGGGTGTGGGTCCTGAAGAAGGCCTTTACACTGCAATCGTAGCGGGATTTATTATTTCTTTTCTCGGCGGTAGCAGAGTACAGATAGCAGGTCCTACAGCTGCCTTTGCCACTATCGTGGCAGGAATCGTTGCTACCAAGGGTATGGAAGGCCTTGCTCTTGCAACAATATTTGCAGGTATTCTGCTTATTCTTATGGGTATCTTCAGACTTGGTACCCTCATCAAGTTTATTCCTTATACAATTACAACGGGATTTACAGCCGGTATCGCGGTTACGATCCTTGTGGGACAGATCAAGGATTTCCTTGGACTTACATTCCCTGCAGGAACCAAGACCGTTGAGACAATGGAAAAAGTAAAAGCCATTGCGGATAACATCGGAACAATAAATTTCTCAGCACTTATTGTGGGAGTTGTGTGTCTCCTTATTCAGATAGTATGGCCCAAGATCAGCAAGAAGATCCCCGGATCCCTTGTGGCGGTTGTTGTGGGCATTCTCATGGTAAAGGGCCTTGGCATGAACGTTAATACCATCGGCGATCTTTACGAGATCAAAGGACAGCTTCCTTCACTTAAGGTTCCCAGCTTTGATCTTGCTACAATTCAGTCAGTTGCAGGAGATGGCTTTACCATCGCAATCCTGGCTGCTATAGAATCTCTTTTGTCATGTGTTGTTGCGGACAGTATGATCAACTCACATCACAGATCAAATATGGAGCTCATTGCCCAGGGTGCAGGTAACATCGGTTCAGCGCTCTTTGGCGGTATCCCTGCAACAGGCGCAATCGCCCGTACCGCAGCTAACATCAAGAACGGAGGCAGAACTCCTATTGCCGGCATGGTTCACTCTTTATGCCTGGTTCTGGTTCTTGTGGTATTGATGCCTTATGCAGCACTTATTCCCATGCCTACCATCGCAGCGATCCTGTTTATGGTTGCTTATAATATGTGCCAGTGGAGGACCTTCGTTCACCTGTGTAAGACAGCGCCCAAGAGCGATATCTTTGTACTGGTCATCACTTTCGTTCTTACAATAGTATTTGACCTTGTGGTTGCTATCGAGATCGGTATGGTTCTTGCATGTCTTCTGTTTATGAAGAGGATGAGTGATGAATCAGGTATCCGCGGATGGAAGTACTTTGATCCCGATGATGATCCCGACGGACCTGAGCTTAAGGAGATTCCCAAGCACGTTAGAGTTTATGAGATCAGCGGACCTATGTTCTTTGGTGATGCAGATCTTATCGCACAGATCGGCTTTAAGGACTTTACAAGAGCGCTGGTCATCCGTATGCGTGGTGTGCCTGCAATTGATGCCACAGCCATGCATTCTTTTGAACAGTTATATGAGAAGTGTAAGGCCAACAACGTACAGCTTGTTTTCTCCCACGTTAACGAGCAGCCCATGAACACCATGGAAAAGGGCGGTTTCGTGGATCTTGTGGGCAGAGAGAACTTCCAGCCTCACATCGACGATGCACTTAAGCACGCAGCAGAGCTTTAAATTTTTTTGGACCAAGGGGACGGGGTTAGCGGGCCATTTTTGGGTGAAACCTAAAATGGCCCACTAACCCCGTCCCCTTGGTCCATTTTTGGCTACAAATATAAATATGTTCCCCAAATACAATATATGGTATAATAATCTTACAAGTCATACAAATAGAGGGGGACCTACGCATGAAGAAGATCTACGTACTGGACACCAACGTTTTGATTCAGGCACCTCATGCCCTTAAGTGCTTTGATGATAACGAGGTCGTTCTTCCGCTGGTAGTCTTAGAAGAGCTTGACACTCACAAGAGAGATGAAGGTGAGCGTGGAGCCAATGTGAGAGAAGCGATCAGGATTCTCGAGCAGCTAAGAGGAGCAGGAGATCTGGTTGCGGGTGTGGCGCTTGACAATGGAGGGCTCCTTAGGGTTGAGAAGAACTTTAAGGATGTTGAGCTGCCCAAGGATATGGCGGATTACAAATCCGACAATCGCATACTCAAGGTATGCAAAGGACTCAAGGAGAGCAGCAAGGAACAGGTTATCCTGGTTACCAAGGATATCCTCATGAGGATCAAAGCGCAGCTCCTTGGAATTAAGTCGGAGGATTTCACCACAGAGCAGGTTGGGGAGAACGGTGAGCAGTACAGCGGAAGAATCGATGTGTACGCTCCCGAGGATATCTTCAAGGATTTCAAGAAAAAGGGAATCCCTGTAGATCAGGTTTATTGCTGTGATCAGGACGGAAACCAGTACAAGCCCGAGCTTTTTGAGAACGAGTTTGTTGTGGTCAGGGCCGATCAGTCCACCAACAAGACTCAGATGGGGCGTGTATGCCGTGGTATCATCAAGAAGCTGGAGTTTGAGAAGAGCCAGCCCTATGGCGTCAAGCCCAGAAACGCAGGTCAGTACTTCCTTCAGGAAGCGCTTATGCAGCCTGCGGATGTAGCACCCCTTGTTATAGTTAAGGGTATGGCAGGTACAGCCAAGACCTTCTATTCATTGGCTGTAGGCCTTGAGAAGATGATCAACAGACCAACAGGAGAGTACAGAAGGATCCTGGTCTGCAGACCCAATTCTCAGTTTGATGATGACATCGGATTTTTGCCCGGCGATGAGCAGGACAAGATTTCACCTCTTATGAGACCCATCATAGATAACCTGGAGCAGCTCATCGACTCCAACGAGGAAGAGCGTTACAAGGATGAAAAAGAGCTGCAGGGTAAGACTGATGAGGTATTCGAGCGCGGCATTGTGCAGTGCGAAGCTTTAAACTTCATCAGAGGCCGTTCGATTCTTAAGACCTATCTTATAATCGATGAGGCTCAGAATATGACCCCTACCCAGGCCAAGGGTATTATCACAAGAGCAGGTAAGGACACCAAGATCATCCTTCTTGGCGATCCCAATCAGATAGACAGACCTTTCCTTGATGAGAGGACCAACGGTCTTTCCTATGCCTGTGAGCATATGAAGGGCAGCCCTCTTGCATGGCAGATCTCATTGTCAGCTTCCGAGTGTGAGCGTAGTAAGCTTGCCATGGATGCCATTGAGCGCATGAGAGATAAGGGCAGGTGAGCAGGAAGAGAAATGCCGCAGGATACAGACAGCGTACGAGAACTTGAATACACCGTAAGTTACCGGGATGGATGCATTACAGCCAGAGAGGTCATGACTCAGAGGCTCAAGCTATCAAGCAGGGAGATCACCCGCTGCAAGCAGTTTAAGGACGGTGTGATGCTTAAAAATGGTGAGGAGAGCGTGCCGATCATGGTGAGGCATGAGCTCAAGCCCGGAGACATCCTCAAGGTCAGGATTTACGAGGATACGGATAACTCTTCGGAGATTGTGCCCTTTGATGGGCCCCTGGACATCGTGTATGAAGACCAGGACCTGATCCTTCTTAATAAGCCGGGCGACATGGTGGTTCACCCATCCTACGCCCATTTCAAGGATTCTCTCAGCAACTGCCTTGCGGGTTATTACAACAGGACCGGCCAGAAGCACGTGATGCGTGTTATAGGAAGGCTCGACAGGGAGACTTCAGGCCTTATCATTTTTGCCAAGAATCGCCACAGCGCTGCGCTTTTATCCAATCAGAGCGGCAATATGTCCCGCAGAAAAGAGTACCTGGCGCTGGCCTACGGCCCTTTTGACCAGACGGAGGGAACGGTTGACGCGCCTATCGAGAGGCAGGACGGAAGCCGCATGATCCGGGAGGTTCGCCCTGACGGCAAAGAAGCGGTGACTCATTATCGGGTGATACGGCAGTTTGCTGATTACGCGCTGATACGGCTTCACCTTGACACCGGCAGAACTCACCAGATCAGAGTTCACATGGCCTACATCGGACATCCTCTTTTAGGGGACAATCTCTATGGAAAAGAAATACCGGACAGCCATGGGCTTTCGAGAGCCGCGCTTCATGCGGCCCACTTGGAATTCAAGCAGCCTATAACCGGAGAGAGCATGAGCTTTGAAGCTCCGCTTCCGGAGGATATGGCAAGGCTTGTATCCGAATAATTTATAATAATAAGTAGAGCTGATGACCCGATCAAAGGTCGTCAGCTCCTTTTTTGATTATTCCGTTACCAAACTCACTTTGAAGCTTTTGTGTCATGGCATCAAGCTTTTTCTGCTTCTCCGGAGGGCGATTGTCAAACAGACTAAGCTGCCTGTAGGAACCGTCATCCAGCTTGCTGACACCTACACCCACAAGCCGTATTTCTTCTCCTTTTATAAAAAGACCGGTATCCCCAAGTAGGAGCTTGTCTGAGAGAGCCTTGGCGTATCTGTAGATATCATCCTCCGAGTCGATGGAGCTCTCAAGCTGTGTCTGGGCTGAGTGGCGCTTGAAATTGGCGGTTTTTACGGAGACTGTCACTGTGCGTCCAAAGACTCCGTCGCGCTTTAACCTTCCTGAAACCTTTGATGCCAGGTGCCTTAGAACCGGCACGATATCCGCATCGTAGGTGTCGGCCTTTAGGTCTGACTTTAAGGTGGTCTCGTTTGAGTAGCTCTTGGCATCCTCGTACTCCCCGGAAACCTCCACGGAACCTATTCCGTTGGCACTCCTTCTGATATATTCGCCGGCTTTTTCTCCGAGAAAAGAACTGAGCATTTGCGGATCTGCCTTGGCAGCGTCTCCGATTGTCATAATGCCTATACTCTGAAGCCTTGCTGCGGAGGATTTGCCACAGCCGTACAGCTCACCGATGGGAAGGGGCCACATCTTGTCTTGAATCTCATGGGGAAACAGCGTGTGGACCTTGTCGGGCTTTTGAAAATCGCTGGCCATTTTGGCCAGAAGTTTATTGCTTGATATGCCTACATTTACCGTGAAGCCAAGTGTATCTCTTACTTCGTCCTTGATGGCATAGGCAAGACTCACAGGGAAAGGACGCTCCGGAGTCTCCAAGTGCCTGTACAAACTCCGGCACCCTGTGACATCCACATAGGCCTCATCGATTGAAACCTGCTCGACGGAAGGAGAGTACTTGTTAAGAATATCAATAAAAGCATGAGAGTAGTATCTGTAGGTCTCAAAATCCCCCTGCACCAGGATCAGCTTGGGGCACTTCTGCAGGGCCTTTACAACGGGCTCACCTGTGACAATACCGTATTTCTTGGCGGGGATTGATTTAGCGGTGATTATGCCGTGGCGCTTTTTGACATCGCCGCCAACAGCCGATGGAACCGTCCTAAGGTCGATACTACCGGGCTCCTCCCTTAGTTTCTTAAGGGCAGACCATGACAGAAACGCAGAGTTGACGTCAATATGAAATATGAAATTATCGTAGGAACTATAGTCTGAAGCCATATGATAAGTATGGCATATCGATGTTGAAAAAGAAAGTTTCAGTGTCAATAGAATACATATGAAATTTAGTTTTTTTTTAAAGAAATTTTAGAATAAGTTCTGTTGATATGCCTATGGGGTTAAGCTAAGATGATTATAGAAATATGGGTGTTAACGTGCCCGTTGTGTCATTGGACTTTTATCAGGAGAGTGTTTTATGAAAAAGTTTAAAAACGTGCTATCTATAATTCTTACGGGAGTTCTCGTACTCAGTCTGGTTGCTTGCGGTGCTTCATCTCAGTCAGCAATCGACGATCAGGCTGCTGTCAGAGGTCTTGATGAAGGAGCCGGAGAGATCTGGATCGATGATGAGGCTATTGCCCTTGCAGGATCAGCAGCATCTTCTCAGGCAGCACTTGATGCCTGCTCTGCAGTATTTAATCTCATGAATCAGCAGAGAGCAGCTCAGGGACTTGGACAGCTCATCTGGAGCGATGCGCTTACAAACGCAGCTCAGGTTAGAGCAAATGAGATCACAACATCCTTCTCGCACACAAGACCCAACGGTTCAGCTTTCTGGACTGTAGACAGTAACGTACAGTATGGTGAGAACCTGGCTAAGCTGTATCAGTCAGCTGACAGTGTTTACACAGCATGGATGAATTCACCTACCCACGCTGCGAACATCATGGAGCCCAGCTACAAGACAGTTGGTATCGCCATCTGTCAGACCGGTGACGGAAGCTGGTACTGGGCACAGGAGTTTGGTTACTAATGAGACATGCGTAAAAATAAAAAAGTTTTGATCTGAGCTTGCTCTGGATCAAAACTTTTTTTGTTTTTACATACGGCGAAGCCGCTCCAGCGAGGAACTATGTTCCGAGCCTGGAGGCATGTCAGTCTGTAGCCATGTCCTTTTGGTAGTAATCCGCTTGCGGATATACTATAATATAACTAACAAAATAATGTATGCCTGGGGAGGTGTTACAATGTTTGGAAAATCTTCTAAAGATATTTATATCAACAATGAGACAAGGCCCTTGTCTGTATCAGGTGCCAATGACAACCCCTATATGCAGGAGATGCTCAGGGGCGAAGAGAGACGCCGTGAGAAGAATCGCGATGACATTAACAGCAGACAGAACGGCTACATCAAATAACTGAATACAATAATAGAGAAGGAAAGCAATCAATGCTTTCCTTCTTTTTTTGCCATGTACTCTTAAGAACTTATTTCTTTTTCTCGGGGTTGGGCTCTTTCAGAACTGAAAGCTTCATGAAATAATTCATTAACCTCTTATTGTGGCCCGAGAGTTGATGGTAGTAGTAAACGATTTCCCTGTCTTCAATGGTGATCCACTGATTTAAGTCGCTTGGCGTCATGTCGGCGCATTCTTCAAGAAAATCACTGTAAAGAGCATCAAACTCAAGTTCAATTTGTTCATCGGAAATAACGTATTCGACAGAGCTTAAGTCCTGGGACTCCTTCTTGCTTCCTAGTAAGGATAACCTGACAAGCTTTGCCAGCGGGACATTGTAAAAAGATGAAAGCTTATATAGCGCTTCAGTAGTTGGAATCAGCCTTGCTGTTTCATAGTGAGAATATGTTCCTCTGGTAATACCGAGAAAATTGGCCACCTTATCCTGGGTATAATTATGTTGATTTCGTAATAGCCTTAAGTACCTGGATAGCGGAGTATCACTCATTTCTATAATCCTCCTATGTACATAAGCATATTACAAAAAGTATCAAATCATAATAATATGATACTAATAATAGCAAGACCCTTTAATATGATTCCGATAATATCGTATCCGAAAGCACTGCTATAAACCATGTTATACCCGGCGCAACAAAAAACGGCAGATGCACATAAAATGCATCCACCGTCTCCATTTCCATTTCCATTAAAGAATATTATCAACCATACTCTCTGAGTATTTTTCATCGCAGTATTTGCAGCGATAGATCTCTTTTTTCTCATCTGCCAGGTAGAAGATCTGAGGCAGCTCCTGCTCGATAGAGGAGATGCATCTGGGGTTGTGGCAGCGGATAACTCCTGTGATCTCCTTGGGAAGCACAAGAGACCTCTTTTCGATGATCTCGCCGGCCTTGATGACATTTACGGTGATGTTGTGATCGATAAATGCCAGAACATCCAGATCCAGTGAGTTGATATCGCACTCAACCTTTAAGATATCTTTTTTGCCCATGGCCTTACTCTTGGCGTTCTTGATGATGGCTACGGTGGAGTCCAGCTTATCGAGGCCTAAGTGCCTGTAAATCTGCATGCTCTTGCCGGCCTGAATGTGATCTAAAACAAAACCTTCTTCTATTTTTCCAATATTTAACATTTTTACCTTCTTTCTAAATCAGTTAATTCCAAGCAGTGTCAGTATCAGAGCCATTCTCACGTACAGACCGTACTGAACCTGTCTGAAGTACGCTGCTCTGGGATCATCGTCGATTTCAACGGAGATCTCGTTGACTCTTGGGAGCGGGTGGAGGATATACATTTTCTCTTTTGCCAGATTCATCTTCTCCTTGTCCAGGATATAGAAATTCTTGAGTCTTATGTAGTCTTCCTCGTTAAAGAAGCGTTCCTTCTGAACTCTTGTCATATACAGGAAATCAAGCTCCGGCATAACCTCTTCAAGCTTGATGACTTCTTCGTAGGGGATGTTCTTCTGAGTGAGCATTTCTGTGATATAATCCGGAACCTTCAGCTCCTTGGGGGAGATGAAGATAAAACGGATGCCTTCATAGCGTGAGAGGGCGTTTATAAGGGAGTGAACGGTACGTCCGAATTTAAGGTCGCCGCAGAGACCGATTGTAAAGTCTCCGAGCTTTCCGTAAAGAGATCTTATGGTCAAAAGATCTGTCAAAGTCTGCGTAGGGTGCTGGTGACCGCCGTCACCTGCGTTGATAACGGGAATTGTGGATTTGGATGCTGCAACCATGGGTGCGCCCTCCTTGGGGTGTCTCATGGCGCAGATATCGGCAAAGCAGGAGATAACCCTGATGGTATCAGCAACACTTTCACCCTTGGCTGCCGAGGAGCTCCCCGCATCCGCAAAGCCAAGAGTTTTGCCCCCGAGCCGCAGCATGGCGGTCTCAAAGCTCAGCCTTGTCCTTGTGCTGGGCTCATAAAAGCAGGTGGCAAGGAGCTTGCCGTCGCATTTGTGGGCATAGCCCTCCATGTTCCTTTCAATGTCACCTGCAAGGTCAAACAGTCTTTCCAGTTCCTCCGTGGAAAAGTCCAGAGGATTCATCATGTGCCTTAATTCTTTCATACATTCTCCCATTCTTAATATTGTTATAAATTTATACTTAATGTAAGCGCGTACCCTCTTTTAAAGGATACGCGCTTATATTCTACTTGGTGGTCACTTCAAAAGGCGTTGCCGCCCTTGATGCGTCAAGTGGCATGTGATAGAAGAGATCATCATTCCCGTAAACCTTGAAATAAACATAACGGGAAGTGAGATTAATACTGTTAACTACGCCCTCATAGAGGACAATAGGGTTACTGCCGTTAACGTCACATCGCTTGAGAGCGGGGGCAGTAGCATTGGAAAAAGAGTAATATACATACTGGTCATTTAACGTAAAGCAATCCATTCTGTCTGATGATACCAGCTCCTCAACACCTGTACTGAGGTTCATGCGCCAGAGACTGTAATTGGATCTGCCGTTGAGATAATAAAGGTAGCCGTTGTTGACTACCGGCATAAAGTAGGAACCAAGGAGAACATCAGTCACGTTGCCTGTCTGAAGGTTCATCATGTGAAGGTTGTGATCCTCTGTGATACCGGAGAAAAAGATATTTCCATCGCTGTAGCATACAGGAGATATCATCTCGTTCTTGACAATGGACTGATCCTGCTTGTCACATCTGATCCTGTTGAGGGTACCTCCCCCTGAGCGACTCTGGTAATAGATATATTCTCCGCAGAGCTGAACCTCTCCGCAGATCTCACGATGAAGACATGTCTGTTCGGAACCGTTGGCCTTACATCTGTAAATACCGTACTGATTGGTGGCGGCACCAAGACCTGTAACATTGGAAGATTTCTTGGTGGAGCTCATGTTGAAATATAAAAAACCATCGGCGCCGTTGATATATCTGACGCCCATGCTGGTAATTCTCTTGGCGTGGGATTCGTCGACGTCCATAGAATACAGACAGTCGTTGTCGGAAGCATTGGCGAAATAGACCTTGCCGTCCATTTCGAAGAAGAGTCCGCCGTTCTGAAGATTGCCGGCGGTATTGCCACTGTTGGCCGGATCCATTGGGATACGTTTACCAAGAACATAAAACGTCAAGGCCGCGGCAAGAGCCAGAAGTATTAAAACAAAAACTACCAAAAAACGCTTGTTCATGTTTCCACCCTCCATTATCCATTATATGCGCCGCACTTCTTGCTATCAAGAAATAATTGGGCTAAAATTTTATAATAACCATAGGGAGAGTTTTTATGAAGGATCTGACGCAGTTGAGAGGAGAGCTGGATGTAATTGACAGCCAGCTGGTTGAATTGTTTGAAAAGAGAATGGAAGTATCTTCAGAGGTGGCCCAGTACAAGGTTTCCACCGGCAAGAAGGTTCTGGATAAAGAGAGAGAGGCTCAGAAGTTACAGACTGTTAGAGCCATGGCTCACTCCGATTTTAACCGTATCGGAGTTCAGGAGCTCTTTTCCCAGATCATGTGTATGAGCAGGATGCTGCAATACCAGAAGCTTGCTGAGGAGGGGGCCACACTTAAACTTCCCTTTATAAGGCTTGATGAAATTGATAAAAAGAACTGCAGGGTATGCTATCAGGGTGCTGAAGGAGCCTACTCCGAGGTTGCCATGAAGAAGTTCTTCGGAGATGAGGTTTCAAGTTTTCACGTTGATACTTTCAAGGATGCCTTCGGGGCACTGGAGGAGGGCAGCGCTGATTATGCGGTGCTTCCCATTGAGAACTCCACAGCCGGCATAGTAAGCGAGGTCTACGATCTTCTTACGGAGTATGAGGCTTTTATCATCGGAGAGCAGATAATAGAAATAAGACACTGTCTCATGGGAGTTAAGGGCGCGCAGCTGCCGGATATTTCGACGGTTTATTCACACCCCCAGTCCCTGATGCAGTCAGCAAGATTCCTGTCTGAGCATCCCGATATAAGGCAGATCGGTATGAAGAATAATGCCTTTGCTGCCAGGAAGGTTGCGGAGGACGGAGATAAGACCCAGGGTGCCATTGCCAGCAGCATGGCGGCTGAGATCTACGGCCTTGATGTGATCGCTGAGGGCATCAATCAGGCCGATTCCAATTCAACAAGATTCATCGTGGTAACCAGTCAGAAGGTGTTTCTTAAGGGCGCAGGCAAGATCAGCATCTGCCTGGAGATTCCCCATGAAGCCGGAGCTCTTTACCACATCATGTCACACTTTATCTACAACAATCTGAATATGACCAAGATTGAATCCAGACCCATCGAGGAGAGGAACTGGGAGTACAGGTTCTTTATCGACTTCGACGGCAATCTGGAGGACAGCGCCGTTAAGAATGCATTAAGGGGCCTTAGAGAAGAGGCCAGAATGATGAAGATACTGGGCAACTACTAGAAAGCGGGACATAAGCGGAAACGGAGTATCTATGACAGGAGAAGTTTTTGCAGCAATTGATGTAGGTTCATATGAAATGGCACTTAAGATCTTTGAATTGTCCGCCAAGAACGGCGTCAGAGAGCTTGACCACGTGCGCCACCGCATGGACCTTGGAACCGAGACCTATGCAACGGGAGCCATCTCCAGCAGTCATGTTGATGAGATGATCAGGATCCTTGGAGAGTTCAGGCAGATCATGAAGAGCTATGGTGCCACTCACTACAAGGCCTATGGCACCAGCGCCATCAGAGAGACCAGGGACATCACCATTTTGCAGGAACTCATCAGACAGAGGACCCATCTGCAGGTGGATGTTCTGAGTAACTCAGAGCAGAGATTTCTGGATTACAAATCCATCGCCCTTAAGAATGAGCAGTTTAAAGAGGTCATCAAAAAGCCCACCGCCATCATCGACATAGGAGGCGGCAGCATTCAGATATCCCTCTTTGAAAAGGATGCGCTTATCGCAACCCAGAATCTTAAGACCGGAGTCCTCAGGCTATATGCCATTATGCAGACCGTTCAGGCCACAAGGCCCAAGTACTTTGATCTTATTTCCGAGCTGGTAAACTCCCAGCTGGCTGTCTTTTCCAAGATGTACTTAAAGGACAGAAAGATCGAGAACCTTATTATCATCGACGACTATGTATCTCCGGTTCTGAGGAGACTCAAGGCGGAGCCCGGCAAGGTTGGCTACGCCACCTGCGGCGAGTATCTTGACTTCATGGAAAAGGCGGGAGACGTGAACAGCCAGGCCATTGCCGGAAAGTTTGATATGCCGGAGGAGAATGTGCCGCTTTTATATGTTTCGGCCATACTTATAAGGTGCATATTGCAGATCACCAAGGCCGAGAATCTCTGGGCTCCCGGCGTTACCCTCTGCGACGGTATCGCCTATGAATACGCCGACAAGAAGCACTTTATCAAGGCGCCCCATGACTTTGAGAGGGATATTTTATCCTGCGCCCAGAACATCTCCAAGAGATACATGGGAAGTAAGTCAAGGCGCGAGACACTGCAGAAGATCGCAGTAGAGATTTTCGACAACACCAAGAAGATCCACGGCCTCTCCAAGAGAGACAGGCTTCTGCTTCAGGTGGCAACTATGCTCCACGACTGCGGCAAATACATCAGTATGATCAATCTCGGAGACTGCTGCTTCAACATCATCATGTCCACCGAGATCATCGGACTCTCCCATAAGGAGAGGACCATAGTAGCCAACGTGGTCAGATACAACCACGAGGACTTTGATTTCTTCGGAAGCGGAAGCCCCTACATTGAGGGACTCTCCCAGGAGGAATACTTAAGGGTTGCCAAGCTCACCGCCATTTTGAGAGTGGCCAACGGACTTGACAGAACCCACAAGCAGAAATTCAAGGACATTAAGATATCCATCAAGGACAAGGAACTTATCATTAACATCGACACCCGCGATGATATAACCCTGGAGAAGGGCCTGTTTAATAACAGGGCGGGATTCTTTGAGGAAGTCTTTGGCATCAGACCTGTGATCAGGCAAAAGAAATTTATCTAAAGAGGTTGACTTATGGCAAAAGATAGAAAGTCTGTAGATTTTGATAATCCGGAGCTTTACATAAACAGAGAGCTGAGCTGGCTTCAGTTTAACGAGAGAGTTCTCTCCGAGGCTGAGGATGAGTCCAACCCGCTGTTTGAGCGTCTTAAGTTTCTAAGTATCTCCGCCAGTAACCTGGATGAGTTTTTCATGGTCAGGGTTGCGTCCCTAAAGGACATGATAAATGCGGATTACAAGAAGCTTGATATCGCCGGCATGACCACAACAGAACAGCTTGCCTCGGTACTCGAAGCGGTTCATAAATTCGTGGACAAGCAGTATGACATATACAACAGGCAGCTTCTTCCTCTTCTTAAGGAAAAGGGGCTTGTAATCACCGACGGCAGCGACTTTAGTGATGAGGATAAGGCCTATGTGAACAGGTACTTTGACGAAGTGGTTTATCCTGTTCTCACCCCTATGGCGGTGGATTCCTCAAGGCCGTTTCCTCTTATCAGAAATAAGACACTTAATATCGGAGCCTTCCTTAAAAAGAAGGACGGCAAGGCAGAGATAGATTTTGCCACTGTTCAGGTTCCCGACGTTCTTCCGAGGATCCTTGAAATCCCCGGCAAAGAGGGCGGCATCAGGAGAGTAATGCTCCTTGAGCAGCTCATCAGCCAGAACATGCAAAAGCTCTTCCTTAACTATGATGTTCTCACCAGCGCCGCCTACAGAGTAGGGAGAAATGCCGACCTCTCAATTGATGAGGACGAGGCGGAGGACCTTCTTAAGGAAATCGAGAAGCAGATCAAGCAGCGCCAGTGGGGCGAAGCCATAAGGTTGGAAGTTCCTGCGGGCATTGACAAGGAGCTTCTTAAATTCATAGCCAGGGATCTGGACGTTGATGACAATGAGATCTACACCATCGACGGTCCTCTGGATCTTACATATCTTATGAAGATGTACAAGCTTGAGGGCTTTGATGATCTTAAAGAGCACAGCTACGGTGAGCCGCAGCCCGTGCCTGAGTTTGACAAGGGAGAGAATATCTTTGATGTCATCAGCAGAGGTGATGTTCTTATGCATCATCCCTACCAGACCTTTGAGAACGTGGTCAAGTTCGTTGAGTCTGCAGCGGTTGACCCCAACGTTCTTGCCATCAAGCAGACTCTATACAGAGTCAGCGGTAATTCTCCTATAATTGCGGCGCTGGCCAAGGCAGCCGACAACGGCAAGCAGGTCACCGTTCTGGTTGAGCTGAAGGCAAGGTTTGACGAGGAGAACAACATCGTCTGGGCCAAGATGCTTGAGAAAGCCGGATGTCACGTTATCTACGGTCTTGTGGGACTTAAGACCCACTGCAAGATCACTCTTGTGGTCAGAAGAGAAGAAGACGGAATCAAGAGATACGTCCATCTGGGCACAGGTAACTACAACGATTCAACAGCCAAGCAGTACACCGACGTGGGACTCTTTACCGGATCCCCCGCCATCGGTGAGGATGCGACAGCTGTCTTTAACATGCTTTCGGGTTATTCGGAGCCGCTTGGATGGAACAAGCTGTCCCTGGCACCGCTGTGGCTTAAGGACAGGATCCTTGATCTGATAAGACGCGAGGAGGCCCATGCCCATGCGGGTGAGCCTGCCCACATCATAGCCAAGATGAATGCCATCTGCCACAAGGAGGTTATTGCAGAGCTCTACAAGGCTAGCTGCGCAGGAGTTAAGGTTGACCTTATAGTCAGAGGTATATGCTGTCTGAGGGCCGGTGTTCCCGGTATCAGCGACAACATCACCGTCAGATCCATAGTGGGCAACTACCTGGAGCACAGCAGGATCTTCTACTTTGAAAACGGCGGAAGCCCTGAGTACTACGCCAGCAGTGCAGACTGGATGCCCCGAAACCTTGAGCGCAGGGTGGAGATTCTTTTCCCTGTTGAGGACGACAGGCTCAGGTCCAAGCTGCGCTACATCTTGGAGACAGAACTTAAGGATACCGAGAAGGCGCATGTTATGAATTCCGAGGGTATCTATGAGAAGCTGACTCCCGGGGAGCTCCGGAATGTCACCAGAGTCAACTCCCAGAAGGTCTTTGGGGACGAGGCGGCAGAGGCTGCCCAGAACAAGAATAAAGGTACCAGCAGGGTGTTCATCCCGGAGATGAGTCCCAGGTCCTGACAGATGCAAAGGAAATGAGAAATGCGATATATACTGGCTTCCGGGTCGCCCCGGAGAAAGGAACTTCTGAGTAAAGTAGTTCCCGAGTTTGAAGTTATTCCCGCCAAGGGGGAAGAGAATACCACCAAGGAGCTTCCCTCTGACATTGTTGAGGAACTTTCGTTTCAGAAAGCTTCCGAAATATTTTACAAAATTTTAACGAAAACCCGTCAAGGATTTGTTGTAATAGGGTCTGACACAGTTGTATCATATAAGCATAGAGTGTTAGGTAAGCCCTCAAACAGGCAGGAAGCGGCCGAGATGGTCCGCATGCTCCAGGGACAGATCCACTCGGTATACACCGGAGTGACGGTGATGTACCCGGAAGGTGATGAGGTGAGACATTTCACCTTCAATGAGCGCACCGACGTTCATGTAGCTCCCATGTCCGAGGAAGAGATCGCGACCTACGTTGACAGCGGAGAGTGCGACGACAAGGCCGGAGCCTATGGTATACAGGGACAGTTCTCTGTTTTTATCAGCGGCATTGACGGGGACTATTTCAATGTGGTCGGATTGCCGGTGGCAAGGCTGTACAAAGAATTAAAAGATCACAATATATTACAATAGTATTTGGAGGTTGTTATGCACGAGTACGATGAAGCGGTTCTAAGATGCTTTTTGGAAAACCAGGGACAGCTTTTTCCTGAGGATGTTGCCAGCAACGAAGAGGAAGCAGAGGCGTTTCTTGAGGACTGTATGGCTGTAGTGGTTGACGGAATAGAAGAAGTGGAGGAGTACTTTGAGGAATCGGGCGTTGATACAGAGGGCGGTAATGTCCTTGACGCCGATGAGGTCTTTGATATAGGGGATGGAAGATACCTCATAGTTGAAGGTTAAATGAGCCAAAAGATTTTTTTCTTTGATTTAGATGGAACTCTCCTTAACAGTAAGAAGCAGATAACTGCTGGCACAATGGAGGCTATAAAGAAATTTACAGATGCAGGTAATTACTTCTGCATCAATACCGGAAGGGCCCTTGAAAGTGCCAGAGCAGTTTATGACGGGTTAAAGCTGGATTTTAAGGGGAGTTTTTTATGTGGTTCCAACGGAACCCAGATTTACAGTATCGATGAGGAGAAATATGTGTACAGGACAGGGGTTCCCCTTGAGCTTGTGGACAAGATACTGGATCTGGCAGAGGAGTATGATGTCCACTGCCACACATACAATGAAGATCACATAGTGAGCAGGAAAAACGGGGAATGCATGAATTATTACAGAAGGGTCATCAAGACTCCGCTTCTGGTAACAAGGGACGTACTTAAGTATGTTACCGAGCCCCCGTCCAAGCTTATAGCCATAGAGCTTCATGATCACGACAAACAGGAGCGCTTCAGGATGGCTCTTCAGGACATGGTGGGAGATAAGCTGACTCTTTTGTACTCCAATCCCTACTACCTGGAGATATTCCCCTCCGACGCAGGAAAGGGAAGCGCCGTAAAGCGCCTTGCAGATATACTTTCGGTGGATATGAAGGATACTTATGCCGCAGGGGATGAGCAGAACGACATATCAATGCTGGAAGCAGCCGGTACGGGCATTGCAATGATAAATGGCACGGACCCGGTAAAAGAAATAGCGGATATAGTTACCAAGCTGGATAATGATCATGACGGTCTTGCACAGTACATATTGGAGGCAATTGGGGATTGACCTCAATATTGGCATTGCTTATAACGCTTTAATGTGTTAAACTGTCCGAAATATGTTTATTCAAGGAGAAATGGTATGGAAATAGTTTGTCTTGATCTTGAGGGAGTATTGGTTCCCGAAATTTGGATTGCTTTCTCGGAGGCCAGCGGCATTCCGGAGCTTAAGAAAACCACCAGAGATGAGCCTGATTATGACAAGCTCATGAGATGGAGAATAGGAGTTCTTAAGGAGCATGGTCTGGGACTTAAGGAGATTCAGGAGACCATCGGCAAGATAGATCCCCTTCCCGGAGCCAGAGAGTTTTTGGACGAGCTTAGGAAGATCACTCAGGTTATCATCATCAGTGATACCTTTACACAATTTGCAACACCCCTCATGGAGAAGCTGGGATGGCCCACCATTTTCTGCAACAGCCTCGAGGTGGCAGAGGACGGCGAGATCACAGGCTTTAAGATGAGATGTGAACAGTCCAAGCTCACTACAGTCAGAGCACTTCAGTCAATTGGCTATGACACCATTGCAAGCGGAGATTCCTACAACGATCTGGCCATGATACAGGCCTCCAAGGCGGGATTCCTCTTTAGATCAACAGACAAGATAAAAGCGGATTATCCTGAACTTCCTGCGTTTGAAGAATACGATGATCTGCTGAAGGCTATAAAGGAAGCTATAAATAGGTAACAATAAACGGCAACAAAACGACGGGGTTTTCTTATGTGGGATACTAGTTTTGCTATACCGAGCCTATTGATCATAATTATTATTGTCGGGTTTTATTTCTCATTGCCCAGGCTTTCACTGCGGCTTAACCAGGTTTTCATCAACCTGCTGATAGTGGAAAGCCTTGTAATAGTGTTGGATCTAGTGGCCAGTGCAGCTGCCAATCCCGGTAACCCCGAGTTTATATCTGAAGTCCTGAATGTTCTTTATTTCATAGCCTTTTTTGCAAGGGCTTTTGTAATGTTCTACCTTACCTTAACGGTGTACAAGAGAAAACCTGAGGACACCCCTGTGGTAACCTGGGGTTGGAGGCTTGTCCTTGTGGCGGCGACTCTCCTGGCTCTTACAAGTCCCGTTACAGGTCTGATATTTGGCATTGACGATCTTGGATACTACAATGGACCGCTCTATGATGTGGTCTATTGGGTATCTTATTTTTTCCTGTTCCTGTCTGTTATGATAATGATCATCTATAAGAAGAATGTGTCAAGGCGCAGATACAGATATCCTATGTATGCCTTTAACTTCAGCATTCTTGTGGGCCTGGTGGTCCGTTGGCTGTTCCCGCATATTCTTTTGATGGATACCTTCTGTCTTATTTCCATTCTCATAGTTTATCTTGCCTTTGGAAATCCCGAGTTCTATCTGGAGAGCAGAGGTGTCATCTTTAACAGCATTGCTTTCAGGGAATATATAGAAGAGCACAATGGAGAACTCTCACACAAGGCGCTTGGCGTCGTAATACATAATTACAATGAGATGAGAGATATCTACGGAAGCAGGCAGGCTGATGAAGGTATTACCCTTATAGGCAGTTATCTTAATCAGACCTATAAGGATTATGATATTTTCTATTACAAAAGAGGTCGATATATCATCCTGGGCGATGTTGATATGGATGTAAACAGGGTGATCGAAAGCCTTAAAAAGAGGTTTACTTTCCCCTGGAAAACTCAGAATGCTGAGCTTTATCTGCAACCGGGCTTTGCGGTGTTGGAGGTTGGCGAAAGAGTCAGCTCAGCGGATGTACTCCTTGGCTCCATCATTGACGGACTTAATAAGGCCGACAGGCTTGGCGCAGCACAGATTGTTACCATTTCCGACAGAGAGCTGAAGGCCAATGAGGACGAAGTTGCCATAAAGAGATATCTTGAAAACGCCGTTGAAAGGGATAATGTGGAGGTGTACCTTCAGCCTCTTATGGATGCCCAAAGCGGGAAAATTGTGGGAGCTGAGGCTCTGTGCCGCATAAGGGATGATGAAGGGAATATCATTCCTCCGGGAAAGTTTATTTCCCTGGCTGAAGAGAATGGTAAGATCAATGAGCTGGGGACACAGACGTTTGAGAAGACCTGCGAGTTTATCAGTGAATATAATGTGGCCGGAGCGGGGCTTCAATGGATAAACGTAAATCTGTCTCCCGTACAGTTCATGAAGGCTGACCTGGCGGACAGATGCGAAGAGCTGATCAAAAAGTATAATGTGGATCCGGGACTTATACATCTGGAGATTACAGAGGAATCCATGATAGATGATGCATTCTTCCAAAAGCAGACAACAGCGCTTAGAGACAAAGGCTTTAAGTTTGTTCTCGATGATTACGGAACAGGCTATTCCAACCTCGCCAGACTTAAGAAGTGTCCTTTTATCAATATTAAGCTGGATATGAGCATTGTCTGGGATTATTACAAGGAACCTGATAAGCTTCTTCCCAATCTGATCCAGACCTTCAAGGAGATGGATTTTAGCATCACTGCCGAAGGAATTGAGGATGAGAAGATGGCGGCTGTAATGAGAGAGATCGGCTGCGACTATTTCCAGGGCTATTATTATTCCAAGCCAATATCCATGATAGACTTTGTGGATAAATATCTGGCGTGATACACAGTACTTGAGGCGGGGCCCTGAGCTCCGCCTTTATTAATATGGGAAACTGCTCAAAGTTATGCCTTGGTTGCTTGCATTTTGAATAGCTATCAAATATAATACGACTGTTGCGAAAAGAAAAATAGTATTAATAATAAGAGGTTTTTTTAATGATCAGTGCTAACAATGTAACATTACGAGTTGGAAAGAAGGCCCTTTTTGAGGACGTTAACATTAAGTTCACAGAGGGCAACTGCTACGGCATTATCGGTGCCAACGGAGCAGGTAAGTCAACATTTCTTAAGATACTTTCAGGTCAGATCGAGACCACTAACGGAGATGTGGTTATCTCTCCCGGCGAGCGTCTTTCTTTCCTGGAGCAGGATCACTTCAAATATGACGACAATGTGGTTCTTGATACCGTTATCGCAGGTAACGCCCGTCTCTTCGAGGTTATGAAGGAGAAGGATGCCATATATGCCAAGGAAGATTTCACGGATGAGGATGGTATTCGTGCCAGTGAGCTTGAGGGCGAGTTTGCCGAGATGAATGGATGGGAGGCAGAGTCAGATGCAGAGAGCCTTCTTAACGGACTTGGAATTGAGACTGAGTATCACTACAAGCTTATGAAGGAGCTTGACGGTAATCAGAAGGTCAAGGTTCTTCTTGCAAGAGCTCTTTTTGGTAATCCCGATATCCTTCTTCTGGACGAGCCTACCAACCACCTTGATCTGGATGCCATTGCATGGCTTGAGGAGTTCCTTATCAACTTTGAGAACACTGTCATTGTGGTATCCCATGACCGTTACTTCTTAAATAAAGTATGTACATACATTGCAGATATCGACTACGGCAAGATCCAGCTCTATGCCGGTAACTATGACTTCTGGTATGAGTCTTCACAGCTCATGATCCGTCAGATGAAGGAAGCCAACAAAAAGAAGGAAGAGCAGATCAAAGAGCTCAAGGAATTCATTGCACGTTTCTCAGCCAACGCCAGCAAGAGTAAGCAGGCTACTTCAAGAAAGCGTGCCCTTGAGAAGATCGAGCTTGATACCATCAAGCCTTCCAGCAGAAAGTATCCTTACATTGACTTTAGACCCGACAGGGAGATCGGTAATGAGGTCCTGACTGTTGACGGCATCTCCAAGACCATCAACGGTGAGAAGGTTCTTGATAAAATATCCTTTGTAGTTCAGCATGATGACAAGATTGCATTTGTGGGCGGCAATGAGCTTGCCAAGACTACACTGTTCCAGATCCTTATGGGCGAGATCGAGCCCGATGAGGGAACCTACAAGTGGGGTGTTACAACTTCACAGGCATATTTCCCCAAGGACAACACCAAGGAATTTGACAACGACTACAATATTACAGAGTGGCTCACAGGCTATTCAGAGATCAAGGATTCAACCTATGTAAGAGGCTTCCTTGGAAGAATGCTCTTTGCGGGTGAAGACGGAATCAAGAAGGTTAAGGTCCTCTCCGGAGGTGAGAAGGTCAGATGTCTTCTCTCCAAGATGATGATCTCCGGTGCAAACTGCCTTATCTTTGATGAGCCCACCAACCACCTTGACATGGAATCTATTTCTGCTCTTAACGACGGAATGATCAAGTTCCCCGGAGTAGAGCTGTTCGCATGTCGTGACCACCAGGTTGTTCAGACAACAGCCAACAGGATCATGGAGATCCTGCCCGACGGATCACTTGTAGATAAGAGATCCACTTATGATGAGTACCTTGAAAACGATGAAATGGCAAGAAAGCGTACAGTTTATAACACTGTTGCTGAGGAAGAGGAAGACGACTAATCTGTTCGCCGTCTTTGACCATCAACATATATCATTTATTCACTAGGAGGAGCGAGTATGCAGGAGTATAGCCCGGTAAAAGAGGGAAAAGTTCGTGAGATTTATGACATCGGTGAGAACCTTATAATGGTAGCCACCGACAGGATATCTGCCTTTGATGTTATCCTTAAGAACAAGGTTTCCGGTAAGGGAGCAGTTCTTACACAGATGTCCAGATTCTGGTTTGACTTTACTAAGGATGTGGTTAAGAATCACATGGTCAGCACAGACACAGCTGACATGCCTGAGTTTTTCAGAAAGCCTGAGTTTACCGGCAACAGTATGCTCTGCAGAAAGCTGACTATGCTTCCTATTGAATGTATTGTTCGCGGATATATTACAGGAAGCGGCTGGAAGAGCTACAAGGAGAACGGCACCGTTTGCGGTATCAAGCTCCCTGAGGGACTTAAGGAATGCGACAAGATCCCTGAGCCCATCTACACACCCAGCACCAAGGCTGAGATCGGTGATCACGATGAGAATATCGACTTTGACAGAAGCGTAGAGGTTCTTGAGAGAGACTTCCCCGGCCACGGTCTTGAGTATGCTACCAAGATAAGAGATTACACAATCGCTCTTTACAAGAAGTGCGCTGATTACGCTCTTACCAAGGGCATCATCATTGCTGATACCAAGTTTGAATTTGGTCTTGATGAGAACGGAGAGGTTGTTCTGGGAGATGAGATGCTTACACCCGACAGCTCACGTTTCTGGCCTGTAGAGGGATATGAGGCAGGACATGATCAGCCTTCCTTTGACAAGCAGTTTGTAAGAAACTATCTTAAGGCTAATCCTGACTGTGACTACAACCTTCCTCAGGATGTTATCGACAAGACAATCGACAAGTACCTTGAGGCTTACAAGCTTCTTACAGGCACTGAATTAGAGGTTTAATACAAATATTAAAGGGACGGTCTGGACCGTCCCTTTTTTTTGCATTTTATCAGTCATCTACATCGAAGTGTTCAAGAATATTCTTTTTGGCTTCAGGCCTTGAATCTCCGTGCTTTACCATCAGCATTGTAAAGAATGCCAGGGTTGAGAATACGAAGGAATAAGGGAAAAGTGTCCTGTAGGATACGTTCTCAAGAAGGAATCCTGACAGGATAGGCGTCAATACCTGTGCGGCCATGGAGAAGGTATAATAGGTTCCCGTGTATTTTCCGATATCTCCGGACTTACTCATCTCAACTACCATAGGGTAGGAGTTTACGTTTATCGCTGCCCAGCCTATGCCTATGATGGCAAAAAAGATATTGATGGCAGGAGTGTAAACGGATATAAATGAGGCGATGAGATAAATGGAGCTCATCATTACAACGCCTGCCAGGATAACCTTTTTACGTCCGACCTTACTGGATATTCCTCCGATAGGAATAAAGCTTACGATAGCTGCAATATTGGCAACCATAAGGTTTCCTGCGTAGCTTCCGTCTGCCCTGCCCCATACTTCGGTGACATATCTTGAAAAGGCGGTTGTAACGGCATTATAGGCCATATACCAGAAGGCAACCGACAAGAGAAGAAATGCCAGACTCTTGAAAACATCTGCAGGGAGCTTTTTGCTCTTTTTCTTAACGACGGGATCAGGCTTGCTTTCTTCAAGTTTCTCGCCCAGTGAGCCAAGACCGCCTTCGGCTGCAATCTCTTTTTTGATAGGATTCTCTTTGATGGTGAGAGAGAGAACCAAAATGGCAACGACCATGCAGATTATAATGCTGAGCACAAGCGGAACGTAGTTGACGTTACTCGCTTCTGTGGTTCCGGAGAGGAGTATCTTGGTCATGCCCAGAGTGAAGACTCCGCCCAGAGCGCCCATGAGATTGATGATGGCGTTAGCTGAGCTCCTAAGGGGCGCAGGAGTAAGGTCGGGCATCAGCGAAACCGCAGGAGAGCGGTAGATACCCATGGAAATCAAAAGAAGGAACAGGATTGCGATAAAAAAAGACAGGTTTCCGCTGGGCAGTGCCACAAAGATCAGGGTGCCAAAGAAGAATACAGCCAGAGCGGTTCCTGCGATGATATAGGGTATTCGTTTACCCATGCGGGTCTCTGTCCTGTCAGATAGTGCTCCAAACAGAGGCAGAAGGAACAGTGCAAGGACGTTATCAAGTGCCATGACAACACCCGTCAGTGTTTCTCCCAGTCCAAAGGAATATTTGAGCATCTTTGGAATTTCGTTGTCGTAGAATTGCCAGAATGCTGTGATTGACAGAAATGCCAATCCGATAAGAATAGTGCGTTTGTAATTAAGCTTCATAGAGCTTCCCCCTTTAACAATACTTAATGATAGCTTAGTTATTACGGGCAGATGTTGTCAAGTGTTGGGGAGTGATTCCTTTTATGGTATTATTACTTGGATAAAACAGAAAGGCAGATATAAATGAGCATATTAAATGTAGAACATCTGACACATGGCTTCGGAGACAGAGCAATCTTTGATGATGTGTCATTCCGCCTGTTGAAGGGCGAGCATATCGGGCTTGTGGGAGCCAACGGCGAGGGTAAATCAACCTTCATGAATATCATAACCGGCAAGCTCATGCCGGATGCAGGCAATATCGAGTGGGCCAAGAATGTCAATGTGGGATACCTGGATCAGCACGCAGTCTTAAAGGAGGGTATGACCATAAGAGACGTTCTCTCATCGGCATTTGAGCCTCTTTACAAGATGGAGAGCAGGATGAACGAGATCTGCGACGCCATGGGTGAAGCGGATGAGGAGCAGCTTGAGAAGTATATGGAGGAGCTGGGAACCATCCAGGATCTTCTGACCAATCATGACTTTTACCTGATAGATTCTAAGATAGAAGAGGTTTCAAGAGCTCTTGGCTTTTTGGAGCTGGGACTGGACAGAGACGTTACGGAGCTCTCCGGCGGACAGAGGACCAAGATCCTTTTGGCCAAGCTTCTTTTGGAAAAGCCCGACATCCTTCTTCTTGATGAGCCTACCAACTATCTGGATGCCGAGCACATAGTGTGGCTTACCAGATACCTTCAGGATTACGACAACGCCTTTATTCTGATCTCACACGATATTCCCTTCTTAAATAATGTGGTGAATATCATCTATCATATGGACGGACAGACCCACAGCCTTGACAGATATGTGGGTGACTACGACAAGTTCATGGAAGTATACGAGGCCAAAAAGGCCCAGCGTGAAGCTGCCTATAACAGGCAACAGCAGGAGATCGCAGACCTTAAGGATTTTGTTGCCAGAAACAAGGCCCGCGTAGCCACAAGGAATATGGCCATGGCAAGGCAAAAGAAACTTGATAACATGGAGCTTATCGAGAAGATCCAGGAAAAGCCCAAGCCGGAGTTTGACTTTAAGACAGCCAGAACTCCCAGTAAGTTCCTCTTTGAGATCGAGGATCTTGTTATAGGCTATGATGAGCCCCTTTCCAAGCCTCTTAACATGTTTATTGAGAGAGGATCCTTCATTGTGCTTACAGGTGCCAACGGAATCGGTAAGAGTACCTTATTAAAGAGTATTCTTGGTCTTATCCCTGCCATATCCGGCAAGGTCACAAGAGGCGAGAATGTGGAGATAGGATACTTTGAGCAGGAGATGTCTCCCGATATAAACACAACCTGCCTTGAGGAAATTTGGAATGAATTCCCGGGCTTTTCACAGTATGAGGTGCGCTCAGCCCTGGCCAAATGCGGCCTTACCACCAAGCACATCGAGAGTAAATGCAGGGTTCTCTCGGGAGGAGAGCAGGCCAAGGTAAGGCTCTGTAAGCTCATAAACAGGGAATCCAACATCCTTATCCTGGATGAGCCCACCAATCATCTTGATGTGGATGCCAAGGAGGAACTCCACAGAGCTCTTAAGGAATATAAGGGAACTGTCATCATGGTATGTCACGAGCCTGAATTCTATCAGGATCTTGCAACAGAGGTTGTAGACTGCACAAAATGGACCACCAAGGTCTGAAATAAGGCATTTTTATAAAGACTTCATATATTTTTTTACTATATGGAGTCTTTATTTGTTGCGTAAATTGTAAAAGGTGTGTACAATATTTGTCGGACAAGTTGCAAAATATTAGTGGGAAGTGGTTTTTGATGTTGTTTTTCGAGGTTTTATGCATAGTTTTAGTGGCAATTGCGGCTCTTTATCTTCTTATGATAATGCCGAGGATGTTGCATAGGCCCGACAGAAATCAGTTCACTCATGTCCTTTATGCACACAGAGGTCTTCACAATAATGCTTCAGATGCCCCTGAGAATACAATGGCTGCCTTTAGGAAGGCTGTTGAAGGGGGATATGGGATTGAGTGTGATGTCCAGCTTACCAAGGACGGTATTCCGGTTATCTTTCACGATTTCACCCTTGCAAGAGTTGCAAGATATGCGGAAGGTCAGGAGCCGGCAGATGCTGTTGTCAATCCTGACGGAAGTCACGGCGTCAAGGGCAAGGTTATAGACTACACCTATGAGGAGCTATGTGCTTTCCATATTCTTGGCTCCCAAGAGACTATTCCCAGATTTGAAGACTTTTTAAAACTTGTTGACGGAAGAGTACCGCTTATCATTGAGCTTAAGATTGAGCTTGTGGATCTTTCCGTTTGTCCGATCGTCAGCAAGATGCTTGACAGCTACAAGGGACTGTTCTGTATAGAGTCCTTTAATCCTCTCGGAGTGTTCTGGTTCAGGAGGAACAGACCTCGCATCATGAGGGGCCAGCTGTCCGATGAATTCCACAAGGATTCACCTGCGGAGTTCAAGGGCCTTTTATATTTCGTTTTGACCAAGCTTTTGTTTAATTTTCTCACCAAACCTGATTTCATAGCTTTTAACCGCAAGTATCCCAAGAGCATCTCCATGAAGATCTGCAGGAAGCTCTACGGATGTACCTGCGCTGCCTGGACTGTCAAGAGTCAGGAGCAGCTGCTGGAGGCACGTGAGGATTTTGATATATTCATCTTTGACAGCTTCATACCCGCATCGGGTAGTCGCGCTGTCTTTTGACAAGTGGTAATTCCTGTGCTTGCGGAATAGTCCGCGGTTAGTACAGTAGTTATAAAATATGCATACATGAAAGGTTACCGGATAGAAGCCGGTAAGAAAGGTAAAAACATGGCAAACAAATGGGTTTATATGTTTAGCGAAGGTGACATGACAATGCGTAACCTTCTCGGCGGTAAGGGTGCTAACCTTGCTGAGATGACAAGCATTGGCCTTCCAGTACCACAGGGCTTCACAATCACAACAGAGGCTTGTACACAGTATTATGAGGATGGCCGTAAGATTAACGACGAGATCATGGCTCAGGCTATGGAAGGCGTTAAGAAGATGGAAGAGATCAACGGCAAGAAGTTTGGCGATCTCCAGAATCCTCTTCTGGTATCAGTTCGTTCTGGTGCTCGCGCATCTATGCCCGGTATGATGGACACAATCCTCAATCTTGGTCTTAATGATGACGTAGTAGCAGCTATGATCAAGGGCAATCCTGATCCTGCTTTCGAGCGTTTCGTATATGATTCATATCGTCGTTTCATCCAGATGTTCTCTGACGTAGTTATGGAGGTTGGTAAGAAGTACTTCGAGCAGCTTATCGACCAGATGAAAGAGAAGAAGGGTGTTAAGTTCGACGTTGACCTTACAGCAGCTGATCTTAAGGAGCTTGCTGAGCAGTTCAAGGCTGAGTACAAGAACCAGCTCGGAAAAGACTTCCCTTCAGATCCTGTAGAGCAGCTTAAGCTCGCTATCGAGGCTGTATTCCGTTCATGGGATAACCCTCGTGCTAACGTATATCGTCGTGATAACGATATCCCTTACTCATGGGGAACAGCTGTTAACGTAATGCCTATGGTATTCGGTAACCTTAACAATGAGTCCGGTACAGGTGTTGCATTCACACGTGACCCTGCTACAGGTGAGAACAAGCTTATGGGTGAGTTCCTTATCAACGCACAGGGCGAGGACGTAGTTGCAGGTGTTCGTACACCTATGCCTATCGCTCAGATGGAGAAGGAGTTCCCTGAGGCTTATGCTGAGTTCATTAAGGTATGTGAGACTCTTGAGAATCACTACCATGACATGCAGGACATGGAGTTCACTGTAGAGAACAAGAAGCTCTACATGCTTCAGTGCCGTAACGGTAAGAGAACAGCTCCTGCTGCTCTTAAGATCGCTTGTGACCTTGTTGATGAGGGACACAAGACACCAGAAGAAGCTGTAGCAATGATCGATCCTCGTAACCTTGATACACTTCTTCACCCTCAGTTCGATGCTGCTGCTCTTAAGGCTGCAACACCTATCGGAAAGGGTCTTGGCGCTTCTCCCGGAGCTGCTTGCGGTAAGATCGTATTCACAGCTGATGACGCTGTAGAATGGGCTGCAAGAGGCGAGAAGGTTGTTCTTGTTCGTCTTGAGACATCTCCAGAAGATATCACAGGTATGAAGGCTGCTCAGGGTATCCTTACAGTTCGTGGTGGTATGACATCACACGCTGCCGTAGTTGCTCGTGGTATGGGTGAG
>JAEEGF011344526.1_pt1 | contig 36824 bp, 40 predicted proteins | sample 9134171 | NCBI WGS metagenome assembly JAEEGF01 (sample SAMN16246542, study PRJNA631951) | gut metagenome | biome: gut microbiome; feature: rumen; material: AP-attached | host: Bos | place: Iran: Karaj | collected 2018-10 | reverse complement strand
TGTGTAGATGTAAGGAGCCATCTTAGGGTTCCATCTACGTGTCTGATGTCCAAAGTGAACACCTGCCTCAAGTAACTGCTTCATTGAAATAACACTCATTTTAATACCTCCTGGTTTGTTCTTCCGCGTGATTCATCCTAACTAAAACCCTGCCTACAGTAGGTTGGGAACCAAAGTCAGTCCACACGCGTGTATTATTATTAACAGCCCCTAAAATTTATCACAAATGACGCAACTTGGCAAGACAATTCGTGATTTATCTATAAATTATTCATTTTTTGGTGGAGTTGTTGTTCTAGCATCTTTATTAACTAACAATGCTGCCAAATCATCATAGCTGCTTCCTACTTTCACATAAAAAGTTCCAGCCTGAATTTTATGGTCAAGACCAACCGTTTTAAGATACTTATTAAAATTATCAACTGAGTCTATGATGCCTGCCTCATGTAAATTAGAAGAAATGATTTCAGAGGAATCTCCTCCGCGAACAGTAAACGATATATACTTTACTGTTTCGTCCACTGGTTCCTCTGGATTGGCTTCAGTTGATTCTTTAACAGTTTCTTCTTCAGTCTGTTCTTGTTCTGCTACTGGCTCCTCTGCAGGCTCTTCTATAGTCTCTTCTACTACTTCTTCAGCTGCAGGCTCTTCTACAGTCTCTTCAGCCACCTCTTGAACTGGCTCTTCCTTAGCCACTGAGCCGAAATGATTTCCAATAGTAAATAGAAGTGTCGCCAGGATTACTCCTGTCCCAAGACCTCTCATATAGTATTTAAATCTCATTTTCTATCCTCCTGATACAAGCCAAGTACAAACTTAACTTCCCCAAGACCTCGTCCTAGCTTTTTAGCTATTTCAAGCTCTGACAAGCCCTCATCATGAAGGGTAAGAATCTCCATATTATCATTTTGCTGTGTTGTGTTGCCTTCTTCTATAAACTTTTCAGCCAATGCCTCTGTAAAGCTTACAGGCTCTGCTAGCTTATCAAGTGCTGCTCTTTCTGTTTCAAGCTGCGTCCTTTGCTGCTCAATTTCAATTTCTCTATCTCTAAGCAAATCTAGTTTTTTAGCAATAGAAGAATCCAAAGCAACTAAAGTATCCTCAAGCTCTGCAAGTTTTTTGGTCATCTCTACCGTATCCTTTTGTTTTTCATTGAGCATGGAATACATAAAGGTAACCTCTTTATGGGACTTGTCCACAGACTCTAAAACTGTATCTGAATACTGAGAAATCTCAAGGATTTTTTCATTGGTCTCCTTGTCTGTGCGTCTGTCCATCTCTAAAATGGCATCATCAATTGATAATGAAAGCTTATCTTCCATTTCAACCTTGGCATCTGCCATTTTATCCTTGATTATCTCTTCTATTTGCTCCTTGGTCAGCTTGCTAAGATTTTCCCTATCCTTTCCAGATAATCTTTCTGACACAAAAAAGCTCCCAATGCATAGGCCAAGGCCAATGATTAGGAGCACTATTTCAAGTATTGTCATATTTAGTCCCCCTTTAGATTCTCATGTCAAATGATGGCTTTGGCTTTTCAGACACCTTTCCGTCCCCATCACTTTTATTAACAGCTTTCTTTTGATCTTTAGGAGGCTTTCTCTTTTGATTGCCTTCATACCCAGACCCATTGCCTTCTCTATCGTATTTATCCTCTGAACGCTTAGCGTTGTAAGGATCATTCACCTGATGAGCTTCCTGCTCAACCTTTTTTTCAACAGCACCTGTTAAAAAATCTTGTTGAGTCACAGGCTTTTGGTCTTCATTAGCCTTTGTGTGGCTAATTTCATTGGTATTTTGAATCATCCCATTAAAATTAATTGGACTAATTGACATAACATTCCCTCCCAAAGAACACCATACAATTGTTACAACAATAACTTTATCCGGTTAAAATACCCATATATTCACCTAGCACATTTCTCATTTTAGTAAGTGCCTTGGTGTGAAGCTGTGACACTCTTGATTCAGATACCTCAAGAGTTGCACTAATCTCCTTTAAAGTCATGTCTTCATAATAATATAAGAGAATGACTTGTTTTTCTTTTTCAGTAAGTTTATCTAACGCCTCCTTAAGCTTTTCAGAAAGCTCCTGCTTGGTAATGTTGTCCTCTGGCTGAATAAAATGAGAATTGTGTTCAGCCTCCATCACAGGTTCATTTCCAGCTTCAACAAATTCATTAAGGGAAACCACATTTGTAACGTTAAGCTGTGATTGCCACTTTAAGAATTCGTCAGAAGATATATTTAATTCCTCTGCAATATCCTCATCTGTTGCACTATGCCCCGTTCTGGATTCGATGCTTTTAATGGCATCATCAATCATCCTTTGCCTTTGCCTGATGGTTCTAGGAATCCAATCCATTTTACGAATCTGATCCAAGATAGAACCTCTGATACGTAAGCTGGCATAGGTTTCGAATTTAACATCCTTTGCCAAATCAAATTTATCAATAGCATCTATAAGACCAAAGATGCCATAGCTGCACAAATCTTCGTATTCCACAGTGTTGCCTAAGTACATACAAAGACGTCCTGCAACTATTTTGACAAGCGGCGCATATTCAAGAATTAATTGTTCTCTGAGGTCAGCAGTGGGTGTAACTTTGTACTTATCCCAGAGCTTTTCTCTGTCTCCTGCTTTCATCTATGCCCCCTTCAACAGTAGCAAGAAGAATAACTAACCTTCCTCTGATTCGCCAGAATTTTCATTAGTTTGAACATCTTCCTCATCTTCATCATCTGAAGGTGTATCTAAGGATGCCTCTAAATTCTCATCGATAGATGTAACGGGCTCAAGGGTTCTAAAAGAATAGTCTAAAATCATTTTAATAATAGTGCCCATTACTAAAAAGATGACAACTACAATAAGGAGTCTGCTAACGAAAACAGAAAACTCTACCCTTTGCATAATTGATATTACACATGAAATAAATGCCGCAGCAAGTGTAATTATGACAGGTACAGGCTTTGTATTCATTGCTTCCTCCAACAATTATTTACATTAATTTTAAATAATCTTAAGTTCTTTGCCAACTGCTTTTATATAGTACTCACCTGTCTCGCTATAAAGCTCAACAGTTCTACCATAGTTTAATCCGCAGTCTTCAGCTATAAGCTTAATACCAAGCTCCTTCAGCTTTGCTCGGGATGCTTCGGCGTTGCGATCACCTACATTAATACCGGTTGAATTACCACCAGGCATCTCAAACATCTTTGCACCACCAGCTATCTTAGCCACAAGTCTAGCCTTATTTGCTCCAGCAGCAAGCATATCATCATAAAGCTTTTGGATACCAGTATCCGCAAACTTTGCTATGTTTGAATTATTTCTGATGGATGTGCTATCTGGCAACATTATATGGGCTAAACCACTAATCTTAGTAGATGGATCATAAAGTGCAATTCCAATACACGACCCGAGACCAATAGTAGTCAGTGCATCAGGAGCTTTACAAATTTTAAGATCAGCCATGCCGACTTTAATCATCTGCCCCATAATTCCCCTTTTCTCCTTAAATTGGTATTCCCAGTGCCGTTAGTATCTTTGCATATGAATCTTCTTCAGGCATAAGAATAAAATGGCCTTTTATTCCCAGGTCATCAGAAAAATCTGTATTAATCATTAGCGCGTTATCGCCAAAAATTCCAAATTGAACAGCTGGAACCGAAAGAATTGCTGCTGCCATATCCACTGCAACAAATGGTACTGATGGAGCAATGGTAAGATTTGTAAGTCCAGAAAGGGCTGACAAATATGATCCAGCAATAATGTTTCCAACCTCTTTAATGGCCGAAAGGTCCATTTCATCAAAAGGTTCGCAGTAGTTATCATCGCGCATCATAAGCTTGTTTACGATGTGATGGGCTGATTGCATATCCATCAAAAACATCATTGAACCATCGATATCTTCTTCCACCCCAAGCATAATTCCAACGATAATCTCGTCCTCGGCACCTATTGCACTACCAAGTTCTTCTACTGGTAGAAAGGCAACCTCTGGAACGCTCATATCGATTCTAAGGCCAAGCATATTGGCGATGGCAGTTGTAGCATTGCCAGCGCCAATATTACCTATTTCCTTGAGGACGTCAAAATACTTTTCGTTTACCTCATTTAGTGTGAGCATTGTTTCCTCCCTTAACGTTAAGAAGCTTCACTCTCTCCTATAATTGAGCTGATTTCAAAAATAGAAATAAGTTCATCGCCATTTTTTCCTACACCATTAATAAATGAATTCTTACTCTTAAGTGTAGATGAAGGTGCTTCAATATCATCCTCTGATAAAGATAAAACCTCTTTTACTTCATCAACTATAACACCCATTAATCCGCCGCCATCAAGCTTAAGAATGATTATTCTAGAAGCATCTGTGAATTCGTCGTCATCCAAATCCATTCGACGACGCAGGCTCATTACAGGAACAACCTCACCACGAAGGTTGATAACTCCTCTGTAATATGATGGAGCCTTTGGTACACGAGTAATTTTACTCATACGAACAATGTTATCAATATAGGAAATGTCGATACCATAATGTTCGCCACCAATTTTAACTACAATATATTGCTTCTTTTCTTTTTCTACGGTTTCAAGAAGAGCTAAATCTGACATTTTCTCACCTCCTATTAAATTACAGCATTGACATCAAGAATCATAGCAATTTCACCATCACCAAGGATTGTAGCACCGCTGATGAGCTTGTTATTGTCAAGCTTACCAAGAGACTTAATAACGATTTCCAACTGGCCAATAAGGTTATCAACGATGATACCGCCAAGTGTGTCACCCTTTTTACAAATAACAACTGTCATTGTATCCTCGTCGCTTTCCTTTGGCTCGAAATCAAGTATATTGTCCAAATGAATAAGAGGAATAACCTGTCCTCTAAGGTGAATAACCTCTTTAGACTCTACGTACTTAATATCAGACTTTGGAATATTTTCAATGTTCATAATTGAAGCAAGGGCAATTGCATATTTCTCATCTCTGATTTCTACCATCAGAGCCTGGATAATAGCAAGTGTAAGTGGAAGTCTTACGGTAAAGGTTGAACCTTCGCCCATAACAGACTTAACAGTTACATCACCGCCAAGGGCTTCAATATTACTCTTAACAACATCAAGACCTACGCCTCGACCAGAAATATCGGTAATCTGTTTTGCCATAGAGAATGATGGCATAAACAAGAAATCGATAATTTCCTTTTGTGAAAGGTTTTCAGCTTCTTCAGGGGTTACAAGACCTCTTTCAACAGCCTTTTCCTTAACCTTTTCTGTATTGATACCGCCACCATCATCACCTACTTCGATGATAACGTTGTTGCCCTCCTGGAAAGCGTTCAGGAAGATTGTACCAGTTTCTGGCTTTCCTGCGGCTCTTCTGTCTTCAGGACTTTCAATACCATGGTCAGCTGAGTTTCTAAGTAAATGCTGAAGTGGATCACCTAACTGATCTACTACAGTTCTATCAAGCTCTGTATCCTCACCAGTCATTACAAGTTCCATAGGCTTGTTAAGCTTACGGTCCAAGTCACGAATCATACGTGGGAACTTTGCAACTACTGACTCAATTGGAACCATTCGAACCTTCATAACTGATTCATGAAGATTTGTTGTGATTCGCTCTAAGTATTCGATATTCTCGTGTAATGTCTGGCCATCAATTTCGCCATTGCCATTACTCTGCGATGCAAGTGAGTTCTTTGCAATAATAAGCTCGGATACCTGGTTCATTAAAGCATCCAGCTTTTCAATATCTACACGAATTGTACGAGAAGTAACTGGCTTGTTAGCAGGCTGGTTACCCTTGCCGCCAGCTGCCTTTGCTGCAGGTGCCGCAGGAGCTGCTGGCGCTGCAGGTGCTGCTGCCGCTGGAGCTGGCGCTGCCTCTGCTGGTGCTGCCTCTTCTTCTTTCTTCTCGTAAATATCAGCTGTAACCTTTTCAGCTTCAACAGAATCTATTTCTGATACAGTCTTAATAGATTCTAAAATAGGATCAAGTTCAGATTCACTTGAAAGAATAAATGAAAAATCAAACTCGAATTTCTCATCTTCGATATCTCCAGAGCTTGGGTCGAAAGCCATAATCTGGCCAAACTCTTCAACCGCCTTAAATACAAGGAAAGCTCTGGCTGCTTTTAGTAAGCATTCTTTGTTGATATGAATAGTGAAACCATAAAGCTGTTTTTCGCCCTTTAGCTTCTCAACTGTTTCAGGCTCAATATTCATTCTCTTAAATAATGGTCCATCTGCCTCTGCAGCAGGTGCTGCCTCAGCTGGCGCTGCTTCTGCTGGTGCTGCAGCTTCTGCTGGTGCTTCCCCACCTTCTGCCTGAGCAAGATAATCATTTAAGAGCTTAATTAATGCTTCGTTTTCCTCTGTACCTTCGTTAGAAGTTGCCTTTACTGTATCAAGGTAGCCTTCAATAGCATCTAGACACTTAAAAAGAATATCAATAAGTGCAGAGTTTACCTTGACATTATCATTACGAACTTCCTGGAACACATTCTCCATATCGTGGGTAAGATGCTGCATTCTCTTAAATCCCATTGTGCCGGCCATACCCTTTAAAGAGTGGGCTGCACGGAAAATTTCGTTTACAACATCTTTGTTTTCAGGTTCTTTTTCCAACTCCATAATGTTGTCGGAAAGACTCTGAATATGACCACTTGTCTCGTCGATAAAGATATCCAAATATTGACTTACATCCATCCTACAAACCTCCAAGTTTCTTGACTATTGAATTAGCTACTGATTTAAGCGGTTGTACCTCATTGGACAACCCGCCAGTTTCAACTGCTTTAGGCATTCCATAAACAACACAGGATGATGCCTCTTGCGAAATAACGTAAGTCTTTTTGTACTGATTCAAGTATCTAATTCCTTCTGAACCATCTGCCCCCATTCCTGTAAGAACAACGCAGATGATTTCATCGAAGCTTGAAGTTGCAAGTGAGCGGTACATAACATCCGCACAAGGCTTCAAGCTGTTTACAGGCGGTCCGTCATCTAAATGACAGAAGGCTGCATGACTTGCGTCTTCGCAGATTTTCATGTGTTTACCACCTGGAGTAACATAAACAACACCAGGTTTGAAGTATTCGCCATCTTCTGCTTCCTTGACAGACACCGCTGAAATCTGATCAAGTCTGGCAGCAAGAGATGCTGTAAATCCCTCAGGCATATGCTGTACAAGCACAAGTGGAACCGAAAGATTTTGCGGAAGCATTGGCACGAAAGTGTGCAATGCCTGTGGCCCTCCAGTAGAGCAAGCAAGTGCAATAATCTTTTTAGTTCTAACTCCAGTTCCCTTCGGGGTAACAGGTGGCTTCTCAGCAACTGGCTTTGGTGCCGGCGCTGGCGCTGGTGGTGGAGGTGGTGTAGCAGGCTTTGGTGTTTCTGACATTGTAGTCTTAAAACTTTCTAGCTTGCTTTTGACACTTGCCATTCTCTCACTTGTAGCGTTTTGAGAAGCACTTACCGAACTAACAGCTGAACTAATACCACTAGCTTTCGTGGTTATAGTCCTAAATGATCTGGATTTAATAACATTGTGTAGTGAACCAAGTAGTTGAGTTCCAAATACCTCTCTAGTATCGGGCCCCGAACGAATAGGCTTTACTACGAAATCTAAAGCTCCAAGTTCCATTGCCCTTATGGTACTATCAGCATCCTCCTTAAGTGAAGAACTGATAAGGACAACGTTATAAGGAATCCTTTCCTTATAAAGCATCTCTAAAAGCTGAACCCCAGTCACCTTAGGAAGTACCATATCAAGTACTACCAGATCATAGGCTGTTTTCTGTATTTTGTTGTACGCATCCTCGCCGTCTGCACTGACGTCTATAACACGAAAATCATTATCTGCGTTGATAATATCACAGATAACCCTTCTCATGAGTGCAGAGTCATCAACAACCAAAATCTTATACATTCTTTACCCCTGATCCTTCTTCCTAAGACGTCGGTCTTCGTCAAAAATGTACTTTATAATCGTCTCTCTGTCTTCTGGCTCTTTAAACAAAAACTCTATTCTATGCTCATAGATTCCAAGTTTTTCTTTGTACTCGCTTTTTACACGTCTAGCTATAACATTGATGGTCTCATTTATCTGTTTGGATTTTAGTCTAAAAGAACAATACATAAATCTATCTGTAAGGACATCAGCTTTTGCTGTAAATTTAGCACCGCCACCACTGATATCTGTAATATTTCCTGCTACAGGAAGGCCATAAGTATTCCCGTACCTTTGCAAATCGTCCTCAACAAGGGTCATATTTGGCAATATGGCAACCTCCTGAGGGATTGGTAAAACCTTTATAGGAATGAGACATTGAAATCTAAAATAATCTCTTCTTTGAACCTTTGTAAGCTTTGTGCTAGGAATAAAAACATATACAGGAAAGTTTTCTAGTCGTCCTCTTTTTGTTATCTCTCCTGTAAGTTGAAACATGCCACTTTTGGTGTTAAAAACAGCATTAAAAGGAACATTCATAGGTATAGTAACTGTATGTCCCTTTCTGGTTGGGATATGAAATATTATTTCCTCTTTTTTAGTAACTCCAAACACGCTGGAAATGTAAACACTTCTATCCTCATCTATGTAGTTTTCCACATCTGAATTAGTACTAATAATAGTAAATTCTATTGGTGTACCAGGCCTAAGCTCAACAATCTCCATAAATTATGCCCTATCTCGTAACAACGAACTGAAAATCTGTGATACTCCCCATCTAAAGTGAGTCGTTTCATCCTTCTGTAAAAGCTTGGAAGCTAAATTCTCAAAATTCTTTGCTGCCTTTGAGGATGGATATTCTATGGATACTACCTTTTGATTTCTAACAGCCTTTTCAAGCTGTCCATCCTTGATTACATAGCCTAAATAGTCTAAATCTCCACCAAGGAACTTTTGAACAACTGAGTTCATTTTGCTGTAAACTGCCATTCCTTCAGCTTCGTTTTCAACTTTGTTAGCTACTAGATGAACATTTGTAGAACCCTTTAAATATTTAGCGCTCTTATACATTGCTTTCATAAGTGAATATGAATCTGTAAGGGAGCTAGGTTCTGGTGTTGAAACCAAAATAATTTCTGGTGATGCTAAAACAAATTCCAACACCTGGTCGGAAACGCCCGCACCTGTATCTATTATAAGAATATCACATAAGTCATTTAAAAGTGATAGATTGTGGACTAAAAACGCAATTTGTTCACGATTTAAGTTGTTAAGTCCTATCACCCCAGAACCACCAGAAATAAAGCCAATTCCCATAGGACCTTCTGTAATAATATCCCTGATACTCATCCCTTTGAATATAACATCGGACAAATTAAAATTTGGTAAAGTACCAAACATAACTTCCACATTGGCAAGGCCAAAATCAGCATCAAGAATGATTACTCTCTTTCCCATTTTGGTAAACTGTACAGCTAAATTTACAGCCATATTAGACTTACCAACTCCGCCTTTTCCAGAGGTAATGGTAAAGACCTTGGTGTTTTCAATATTTCTAATGTTTCTTGCTTTTATTACATTTCGTAAGTTTTCAGCTTGATCCATTTAGTTTCCTCCCAATAACTGTTTTACCAGCTTCTGGGCATTTAAAATCTCAATATCATCTGGCACATTCTGACCAACAGTTATGTAAGAAAGAGGTGCGCTAGTGTAGCACTTTAGGTTAAAGATATTGCCCAAGCATTTCGTTTCATCCAGCTTGGTAAATATCAAGTTAAACTTTGCAAACTCCATATAGGAATCTGCTATCTCGATTAAGTCCTTATACTTTGTAGTGGCAGAAAGCACAAGATAAACTTCGCTATCATATACAGAGCCAAGGGCATTAACAAGCTTTTTAGTATCGCTTCTTTGCTCATCGTTCTTGTGTGAAAATCCAATAGTGTCCACTAAAATCACATCTAAATCAGAGAATTCTCTAGACTGCTTTTTAACAGTGTCAAGAAGCTCATCAGCAGAATAAATTACATTTAATGGCACCCCTAAGATATTGGCATAAGTCTGAAGCTGGTTTGCAGCAGCCATTCTATAGGTGTCAGCTGTAATTAGCCCCACCTTTTTGCCTTCCTCCACCTTAAATTTTGAAGCGATTTTAGCAATAGTAGTGGTTTTACCAACACCAGTTGGGCCAATGAAAAATACAACCTTAGGCTTCTTTTCTCCAGGCATTATCTTTGTTGGTGTGCCAAGCTTAAGAACCATCTTTTGGTATACATTGGAAAGAAGGTTATCAAGAGAATGGCTGGTTTTTAGCACCTTATCCATATCCTCTAAAACCTGGTTAATATATTTTTCCTGAACCTCATTTTCCAGTAAAACGTTATAAAGCATTTTTACAAAGACGTGGTTGTCCCCATCAATAGAAGGCTTTACATCCTCCTTCATTTTCTTTGGCTCTTCTTTAATATGCTCTTCCACAATTGGTTCAGGCTCTTTTTTAATTTCAGGCTCTTTTCTTGCCTCAGGCTCTTTCTTAATTACTGGCTCTACTACAGGTTCCTTTTCCTGCTTTTCTAAAACCTGATTTACAGCACTAAAAGCATCCTTTAGGATGATTGCATCATCTGCAACAGCTTCAAAAGAACCTGCTTTTGGCTCCGGAGTTGGGATAGCAAAGGTTTTCGCATCATTTGAAAAGCCTTCATCCTCAACAGCAGCTGTTATCTCGTAGGTGTTGCTCTTAAAGAAGCCAGTAAAGCCCTTTGGCTTAACCACCTTTACATTCATAATAACCGCAGCATTTCCCAGTTCCTTACGAACCTTTTCCATTGCCTCTTCTTCAGTTTTCCCTGTAAATTTGTTAATTGTCATTTATTCTACCCTGTAACCATTCCTACTGACGACAGTTCCACATTTGAATCAATTTCATTGTATGAAACAACGATTAAATCTTTCACGTAATCCTGAGTCATACTCTTGAAATACATTCTTACAATTGGCGAGGTAACAACAATTGGGGTTCGTCCCATATCCTCCACCTTTTGTATCTGTTCCTCTAAGGAAGCTATGATGGCTTTTATTCGCTCCGGATCAAGTGTAAGATAAGCTCCCTGCTCCGTTTGCTTTATAGATGCCATAATATCTTGCTCAACCTTAGGGTCTACAGTAATTACATTTGTAACTTCGTTTGGAGCAAAGTACCTACCAGAGATTGCTCGCTTAAGTCCTTGTCGAACATATTCTGTCAAAACATCAGTATCATGTGTTGTTGTAGCATGATCTGCAAGGACTTCAAAAATAGTAAGCAGGTCTCTGATTGAAACTCCCTCAGAAAGCAGGTTCTGTAATACCTTTTGAACATCTCCAAGCCCAAGAAGCTTTGGAACAAGCTCATCCACAATAACAGGATTTGTTTCTTTAAGATTATCAATAAGATTTTGAACATCCTGTCTAGTAAGAAGCTCTGCTATATGGCTTCTAATAACTTCAGTCAAATGAGTAGCAATAATTGATGGTGGATCAACTACTGTGTAGCCTAAGGATTCAGCTCGCTCTCTTTGACTTTCTGTAATCCAAAGAGCTGGCAGATGGAAGGATGGTTCAAAGGTTGGAATACCTGTTATTTCCTCCTCAACATAGCCCGGATTCATAGCCATATAGTGATCAAAAAGGATTTCTCCTTCAGTTACCTGTATACCTTTTATCTTGATAATGTACTGGTTTGGATTAAGCTGAATATTATCTCTAAGTCTGATGATTGGAACAACAGTACCAAGTTCTAAGGCTATTTGACGACGAATCATAACAACTCTATCTAGCAAATCTCCGCCTTGGTTTACATCAGCAAGAGGAATAATTCCATAACCAAATTCCAGCTCGATAGGGTCCACCTGAAGCAGTGATACAACATTTTCTGGCTTTCGTATCTCCTCTGCCTGGGTCTCCTCTGCAGCTACCTCCTGCTCGATTTCCTCTTCGCCGATAGTCTTTGAAATAGAATATCCTGTAATGATAAATACAGCACCAAAGGATAAAAACAGGATGTTATTCAACGGTGTTGCCAAGCCAAAGAAAATCATTGCAGCGCCAACAATATAAAGCACCTTTGGAATACCAAAGAGCTGCTTGATAAGCGTTCCAGAAAAATCTGCAGCCTTTGACCCCTTTGTTACCAAAATACCAGTTGATAAAGAAATCAAAAGGGATGGAATCTGTGACACAAGGCCATCACCAATGGTAAGGATGCCAAACTGTTTAATAGCATCTGCAAAAGGTAAGCTTTGGTTTATTACACCCATAGCCGTTCCTCCCGCAAGGTTTATTACCGTAATAATAAGACCAGCTGTGGCATCTCCTTTTACATACTTAGTAGCACCATCCATAGCGCCGAAGAAGGCTGATTCTTCTTGGATTTTATCTCTTCTTCGCTTGGCCTCTGCATCATCAATAGCACCTGTATTTAAGTCTGCATCTATGGCCATCTGTTTACCTGGCATGGCATCCAGTGTAAATCTAGCTGAAACTTCAGCTACACGTTCAGAACCTTTATTGATTACCATAAACTGAATAATAATCAAAATAAGGAAGATAATGGCACCGATAATTAAATCGTTTCCACCTACGAAACTTCCGAAGGTCTTAACAACGTTTCCTGGGTCACCTGTTGAAAGAATAAGTCTAGTAGAAGAAACGTTTAGTGAAATTCTAAAAATAGTGGTAAACAAAAGAAGCGTTGGGAAAAATGACATATCCAAAACTTCCTGAACAAAAAGCACGTTCATTAAAACGATGAGAGCCACTGAAATGTTTAAGGCAATCATCATATCAAGGACAAAGTTTGGAATTGGCATTACAAAGAATACGACAGCCGCCAGCAAATAGACTGCTATACCAACATCTGCTTTTTTGATAGAAGCAGCAAATTCCATATGACTCCCCCTTTCCGGCTACTTATACAGCAGCCTTATTTTTTTGCGTATATACAACTGCCAAGATTTCTGCCACAGCCTGGTATAGTTCAGGTGGAATGGCCTCATCTATTTCAACCGTAGCATAAAGTGCTCTGGCAAGAGGCTTGTTTTCCATAATCGGAACCCCATTTTCCGAAGCAACCTCTTTAATCTTTGCAGCTAAATAATCTTCTCCTTTAGCCACTACTCTTGGAGCCTCATCGATTGTATTGTCATACAAAATCGCAACAGCTATGTGAGTAGGGTTTGTAATAACTACGTCCGCCTGAGGCACATTTTTCATCATACGCCTACGGGAACTTTCCATCATCTTTCTCTTCTGCTGACCTTTAATTTCAGGATTTCCTTCAGTATTTTTATACTCGTCCTTTACTTCCTGTTTGGTCATCTTCATGTCTTCCCTGAATTTCCACCATTGGTAGCCGTAATCAATAAATCCAAGGACGATATAGATGATGCTGATTTTAATACCAGTATCTACAATTATTTTATATATAAGCGAAAGGGCCAGTTTTAAATCAATGTCATATAAAACAAACAATGCTTTGGCCTGACCTTTGATGCTTGCTAAAGCAATGTAAAATATCAAAAACAATTTCGCCAAAGCCATCAAAAGGTTAACAATTGACTGTTTTGAAAAAATCCTTTTAAAACCACTGACAGGGTTAAATTTTGATAGTTTAGGCTGAAGTGGCTTAGTCGTTGGCTTCCAACCTACTTGTACAAGGTTTGCAACAAATCCTGTCAAAAAACCAATAATCAAAAATGGAAGCAAAACTATAATGGCACGGCCTAAAAGGGACCTAAAAATCATGGTGATTGTTTCCACCGTCATACCTCTTCCATCCATATTTGCTACATCAGGTATTATTCCGTAAATCCATCTAAATATGGATTCAAGACGGATACCTGCAAATCCTAAGAACATTCGAAGCCCCAAGAAAAAGCCAAGCAAGGCAACTCCATTTACAACCTCTTTACTTTTAGCAACCTTACCCTCTTTTCTGGCATCAGAAAGCTTTTTACTGGTAGGTTGCTCAGTTTTCTCTCCACCCTCTCCATCAGGTGCAAAAAACTGCAGGTTATATGGAATTAGAACCTGATAAGCTTCACTCATTAATACATCCCCTGAATATAAAGAAGTAGCATCTTTTTCATTTCTTTGAAAATAAATGACGCTATGTCTGGTAACAAGAATACTGTTAAAAATAAAACTGAAAAACCAACAATAATCTTTAACTGGGCTCCAACTGAAAACATGTGAATCTGTGGAGCTACCTTAACCATAATTCCAAGTATTGCATTTAATATCATAATCACTGCAAAAACAGGAAGAATAATTCTAAATGCTATGATGAATATATCTGATATAAAAATCAGTGTGGTGCTCATAAGTGAGTCCCAGTGAAATACCGCCCCACCTACCGGTATAAGTGTGAAGGCATCTACAAAGGATCTAAAAATATAGCGATGCATACCTGAAAGCACCAAAAGAATCATAATAAAGTTGTTATACAAGGTTCCAGTTACTGATGTTTCTGTCCTAAGAGAAGGGTCATATTCCTGGGCCATGGAAAGACCAATATTCATATCAATCATATTTCCTGCAAGAAGTATTATGAAATTACAGCAGTAACAACTAAATCCAATAATAAGCCCTGTAATTGCTTCTTTGACTACTAAAAAAGCATATCCAACAACTGTAGAATAATTTAAAGCGCTAAAATCCACTACAAAATACAACAGCAGGGAAACTAAGGCTGAAAAGCCGATTTTCACCCTGGCTGGTGTATTACTTGTATTGAAAAATGGTGCCACTACTACAAACATGGATATGCGGGTAAGTATTAATAAAAAATATTCAAAATTTTCTAAGGTAAAATGAATACTAAACATTTATTCTAGCCCAGATATATACTGAAATCTAACCACAACTGTGTAATGTATTCTTTTAAAACTGTAAGCATCCAAGGACCAAAAAACATTAAAGCAGTAAACACTCCAACTATCTTTGGAATGAATGTAAGTGTCTGCTCTTGAATAGATGTGACTGTCTGAAATATACTTACCACTAGACCAATAATAAGAGATACTAAAAGCAGTGGTAAAGAAGTTACCAAGAGAACATATATAGCGTTTCTGATGATATCTAATACCTGTCCTTCAGTCATAACCTATCCCCCCTAACTGAATTTTAGTAAAATGTTTTGACCAACCCGCCAATAACTAAGTTCCATCCGTCTACCAATACAAATAACAATATTTTAAATGGTAGAGAAATTGTAGTAGGTGGAAGCATCATCATACCCATGGACATAAGTACTGATGCCACAACCATATCAATAACGATAAATGGAACGTAAATTAAAAATCCAATTATAAAAGCTGTGCGAAGCTCAGATAAAATAAAAGCTGGAACTATAACAGTAAAAGGAACACTGTCATAGTCATCTACTTCGTATGAAATATCTGCAATGTCGCAGAATAAATCTAAATCTTTTGTTTGCATTTCACCATACATGAAATGACGTACAGGTGCTATAGCTGCATCTATAGCTTCTTGCTGAGTAATTTCACCGGCATCAAATGGGTCGATTGCATTAGTTTTGATGTCAGTAATAACAGGTGACATTATGAATAATGTTAAAAACAACGCCAACCCTATCAAAACCTGATTTGGAGGCGCTGTGTTAGTTCCTATAGCAGCGCGTACAAAGTGCAATACAATAACGCATCTGGTAAAGGATGTTAGCATTATCAGAATTGATGGGGATAACGTGATAATAGTAAGTACCAGCAACATCCGAAGGGTGGCTGTAAAATTTCCGTCATCGCCATCAAAGGTTAATGTAAAGCCCCCATCACCGACAACCTCATCTGAGGAATTTGGCGCTTTATCAGTAGCACCATAATCCGGGTTGTCTGCCCCATAATCTGCACTATATTCAGTTGCATAAACAGTGATACCACTGAAAAAAAGCGTATAGCAAACAACTGATATCGCAAATACGATACTTGCGATAACGTACACCTTCTTTAATTTATTCATAACCTTCTGCCCGTCTTGAAATTATTTTTCTTTCTTAGAGAATTTTTCTAGTACTGATTTAAAGTCTAACTGCATAGGTTGAGCAGCTACAGCAGATTCATCAATCTCCTTTAGCTCAGATGGATCAATTTCCCCAAGAAGGGTAACCTCGTCTTTGCCACAGGCAACAACAAAGTATCTATTTTCTCCAGCCCTAACAATCTCAACAAATTTGTTGTTTGATAATCTAATGCCTTCAATAACCTCAAGGTTTCTGTTAAGGCCCTGATTTTTTTGATAGGATGCAAGCCACTTAGTAACAAATGTAGTAAGGGCAAGCACACCTACAAAGACAAACAACACAAAAATCAGTTGAAAAATACTCTCTCCCGCTGATGAAAGAGTAAGCATATGTTAGCCTATAACTTTCTTTACAGCCTCAAGTACACGCTCAGCCTGGAATGGCTTAACGATGAAATCCTTTGCACCAGACTGAATAGCCTCAATAACCATAGCCTGCTGACCCATAGCAGAGCACATAATAACGCATGCGTTAGGATCCTTTTCTTTGATTGCCTTAAGAGCGCCAATACCATCCATTTCAGGCATTGTAATATCAAGAAGAACAAGATCTGGAGAAAGCTCTGTAAACTTATCCACAGCGATTTTGCCGTTCTCAGCTTCTCCTACTACATTGTAGCCATTCTTTGTGAGAATATCCTTAATCATCATTCTCATAAATGCAGCATCGTCACAAATTAAAATGTTTTTTGCCATGTCTTCATCTCCTTATATATTGTTTATTCTTTGATGATTTCTGTAATTCGTACACCAAAAGACTCTTCGATAACTACTACTTCGCCTTTTGCCACGTACTTGCCATTGACAAGTACATCTATTGGTTCACCGGCTATTTTATTTAGCTCGATGATAGTGCCTGGAGCGAAATCCAAAATATCTTGGATTGTCTTATTTGTACGACCTAATTCTACTGTAACCTCAAGAGGTACGTCAAGAATCAAGTCTATGTTCTCCTGTGCGAACTGAGCTGAGAAGCCCGGTCCAAACGGAGTAAATTGTGCAGGCTGAACATTGATTTGTGGACCTGGTGCGTAGTACGGCATCATAACCGGCTGTCCCTGCATCATATTGGGGTCCATTTGAGGCATCGCACCCTGTGGAGGTGGAGCTGCTGCCTGCTGAGGTGGTGGTGCCGCTGCTTCTGGAGCTGGTGCTGGTGGAGGTGTACCTACCCCATCATCCACTGTAGAATTAGTATCCTGCTCCATATTATTAAGAACGGAACCACACATTTCTTTGGCAAGTGAGATTGGATACAACTGCATCATCTCAGAATCTACCAAAGTGCCAATTTCCATTTTAAAAGCAATTCTTACGAAGTTGCCTTTTAAAAATTCATCTATCTCTCCACCGTCTATTGTAGACAAATCTGTAAGAGTTGCCGTTGGTGGTGAAATATCAACCATTTTGTTGAGCATTGATGAAAGGGATGTAGCCGAAGCACCCATCATCTGGTTCATAGCTTCTGAAATAGCTGAAAGATGAAGCTCTCCGATTTCCCCGTCAGTATTGGTACCATCCCCGCCCATCATAAGGTCTGTAATGACCTTTACGTCATTTTCTTTAAGGACAAGAACGTTACTGCCATCAATACCCTTCGTATATCCGATTCTAACTACAACGCAAGAATCGTCATAATTAGAAGCCAAATCAGCCCAGTTTGTCTCACTGACAACAGGGGTTGAAATTTCTACCTTTTGATTAACAAGAGAAAAAAGTGTAGTAGCAGCGCTACCCATGCTAATATTGGCTACCTCGCCAATAGTATCAATCTCTTGCTCTGAAAGCTCGCCGCCTCCAGCTGAAGGTGCCCCGCCAGAATCTGCTGGTGCATCGGGAATACCTCCACTCAGTAGTGCATTAATCTCATCCTGTGATAATACACCGTCGCCCATACTACTGTTCCTCCCTGATTATTTGTGTCACCCTAACTGCATAGTCCTTTCCTGATGCACCTGGAAGAGCTTGGAACTTTTTAATATCTCCCACGAATACATCCAGCTCCTGATCAACCTTTGTATCCAGTCTTACAATATCTCCAACCTGAAGCTGTGAGAAATCTGCGACTGTTAATGTACTGTTGCCAAGCACTGCTTTTACAGGTATCTTAGCGTGATTGATAAGAGCTTCTACAGTGTCTGAATAACTTTGTCCAGTTTTTTCCTTTTGACTACTATACCAGAACTTTGTGTTTAATTTGTCCATAACTGGCTCTAAAGTAATAAAAGGTAGACAAACATTCATGAGGCCCTCAACATCGCCAATCTTAATATTGACTGTAACGATGGCAATCATCTCAGATGGTGATATAATCTGAGCAAATTGAGAGTTGGTCTCTATTCTCTCAAGTCTAGGATGAACGTCAAGAACGTTTTCCCAAGGCTCCCTGAGCAAATCAACACAGCTTGTCATCACTCTTTCAATAATGAGAAGCTCGATTTCTGAAAAGTCTCTAATCTTATCAAGTGGTTCCCCTTCGCCACCAAGCATTCTATCTACCATGGCAAAGCCAAGATTAGAAGCCATTTCAACGATTATATTTCCCTCTAATGGAGAGAAGTCTACAATACCAAGTAAAACAGGATTTGAAAGAGAGTTTGAAAACTCCATATAAGTAACAGCCTCGGAGTTCATTACCTCAACCTGTATGTTTTTTCTAAGGAATACGGGCAAGTTGGTAGAAAGTAGTCTGCCATAATGCTCGAAAATAATTTCCATTGTACGAAGGTGTTCCTTTGAAAACTTCGATGGTCTGGCAAAGTCATAGTTCTTTACAGGCTTCTCTTTGTTGTTTTTAATTTCTTCAGCATCCAACTCACCGCTGGTTAAAGCGTTAAGCAGATTGTCTATTTCGTTTTGTGAAAGAACGTCACCCAAGCTTTCTCACCACCATTCGTCCCAAATATTTTGCTATGTGCTATTGGTAAGTAGCACTAGAGAAGTTTACTCTTACAATGAATGAAGATTTAAATAAAGTCTGAAGCTCCTCAAGAATTTCTTCCTTAACTCCATCTTCATTGTTTCTCATGTCATCAATTGTATGGCTGCTTACGACCTTTTTTATGGTATCACAGATAATACTATCATGCTGACTAAGGTTACCTGCCCCATCGCCCATGTTAGGATAATCCTCGTTTGTACTATCAAGAGATAGGGAAACAACTAATACCGCATAGTGTAGATTTCCATCTCCATTATCAGCAAGGTTGATTGTTTGATTTGCGCCCTCGTTAACTGCGTAATCAACCATATCCGATACGTTTATGCTAAGAGAACCAGCAGTATCACCTGCCTGCAAATCCAAATCAATTGCTGAGCAAACCTTTGTTATGAGCTCGTTTGCCTTTTTTGTTTCAGGCACTATTGAGATTGTAAGAACCGCTGTAAGAACCAGATTTACCACAACCAGCGCAAGTATGATTACTGTAATCAAATTCTTTTTCATAGTTTGCCTTTCTACTCTTCTGCTACGTCAGATGAGTATGAATTAAAGATTTTAATCTCTACACGTCTGTTTCTAGCTCGTCCTTCTGGAGTGCTATTGTCTTCCATAGGAACATATTCTCCTCGTCCAGCCGATTTAATATAGGCTGGATTGAGGCTTGTAACACTTCGTATCCGTTCCGCGACGTAAAGTGCTCTGTACATGGAAAGTACATCATTGTTTTCATACTTGCCTGAATGAATTGGAACATTATCAGTATGACCTTCTATTTCAATAATGTTGTGATCATATTCTGAAATAATTCTGGCAAGATTATCAACTATTACAAGAGCATCCTCTGTAAGTTCTGCCTTTCCTGATTCAAAAAGTAATGCACCATTAATGGTTATCATTACATAATTTGCGTTAAACTCTACTTCTACCTGATCCTGCATTCCGTATTCTGTAAGTTTTTGTTCAATCTGATCAGCTATTGATTCGCTTTCAGATGCACCAGCTTCCTTTAAAGCCTCTTTGGCTTCCTCCACAGAAACACCATTTGCAGTGCTTTCACCTTCATTTGTTGCAGAACCATCTTCGGACTGTTGTCCTTCATTTTCATTTTCGCTGGCGCCTTCTTTTTCATACTGCTCGTCATCACCATCGTGAACGCTATTGAAATAATCGTCAAACATTTCCAGCTGGCTGATACCTGATGAAATCATTTGACCTTCACCAATAGAGGTACCACCTTGTGAAAAAATACTAAAACTAGACTGGATACTTGCTATAACTTCCTGAAACTTTTCTGTATCAGTACTACTCATGGAGAAAAGCAAAACGAAGAAGCACAAAAGCAAGTTCATCAAGTCGGAGAAAGTGGCCATCCAGGCAGGAGAACCAGCAGGAGCTTCCTCTTGCTTTTGCTTCTTTGCCATTAGCCCTCACCTCCTCCTTCGCCGCCTTCACCGATTGCACCACGAGATGCAGGTGGTAAGAAGGATTTCAGCTTTTCTTCTATTACACGTGGGTTTTCACCGGCCTGAATAGAAAGTAGGCCTTCCACAGTAATGCTCTTTGTCATAACCTCAAGCGCATGGTTTACACCAAGCTTTGTACCTACAGGACCTGTAAGCCAGTTGGCAATCAGTGAACCGTAAAGTGTCGTAAGTAAGGCTACGGCCATGTTAGGTCCGATTGTAGATGCATCTGAAAGGTTCTTTAACATATTTACAAGACCTACAAGGGTACCAATCATACCCCAGGCAGGTCCCATTTCACCCCATTTAGACCAAAAGTTTATGCTGACCTTATGTCTGTCTTCCATACAGTCCAAATCTGTTTCTAGAATAGCTCTAACAAGCTCTGGATCTGTACCATCTACTACAAGGTTGATTCCTTTTTTTAGGAACTCATCCTCAATACCATTTGCTGCTTCTTCAAGAGCAAGAATACCTTCTTTTCTGGAAATATTGGCAAGATTAATGATCTGAGAAATACTATCAGCAGGACTACCAACCTTTGGCTCATTAATAGCAAGTGAAATACTCTTAAGTCCGCCAATAAAGTTTGGCATTTTATTACAAGCCATACATGAGGACAAAGAACCACCGATAGTGATAATAACTGATGGAACATCTATGAAGTTTGCCATGGCTGCCACACCACCAGATGAAACGATACCGAAGATGACCATTACGACACCCAGTACCAAACCAGCTAAAGAAGCTATATCCAAAGCTTTTCACCACCCCGTAAAAAATAGTTAACCTAGTAAAATTGTATAGAATTACACGGTATATACTTTTGTGATTATTTTACTAGATTTAAAAATTATTGTCTACTTTATTCAGTAAAATCCTCTCATATTATTGTGTTATTTTTATGTCCTAACCACTAAATATAGTTATTTCACACTTTTTTTAGAATTTGCACCTACAATTTTTAAAATTAAAAAACCGAGAGGGTGTAAATACCCTCTCGGCTAAAAGATTATTTAATACTATCTCTTAAGATTGATGAGCTCCTCAAGCATTGTATCTGATACTGTAATAATTCTTGAATTTGCCTGGAAACCACGCTGGGTTGTAATCATATCTGTAAATTCAGCAGACAAATCAACGTTTGCCATTTCCAGCTGACCTGTGTTCATTGCTGAACCATCAGCTGAAATATCCATACCAATACCATCAAACTCGCCAGAGTTAAGTGTTGTCTTGTAACAGTTATCACCAACCTCTTCAAGACCTGATGCATTAGGGAACTGAGCAACTGCAATCTGTCCTAAAAGAACTGTATTACCATTGCTATACTTTCCATAAATCTTACCATCGTTAGAAACTGAAAGGCCTGTCATTGTACCAAGCTTTTTACCTGTTCCAGTTGTACCATCAATATCACCACGGTTTGCAACAACAGTAGATGTTCCACCGTTATCGTAAGCCATAAGGTTTGAGAAATCGATTTCAATATCTGAAATAGCCTGATTATCATTAGTTGGATCTGTACCACTTCTGTTAGGTCCTAACAGTGAGGAATGCATAGTGATTCTCTTTTGGCCATTGTTACCTGCATAAATTAAGTTACCAATTTTTGTATCAAACTGAAGTGTTGATGCGGCAAATGTAACTCTGATTTTAGTAGGATCGTCTGGTGATTGAGTAAGACTAAGAACTGCGCTGCTGTCTCCAATACCAAGAGCCTGAGCTAATGAAATCTGCTGGCCACCACCTGCTGACTCAAAGCTCTTTGTGTCAGGATTATAAGTAACTGCCACACCACCATAAGTGAAAGAACCGTCTGCAAGCATCTGGAATTCGCCATTAGGAGTATAGTCCTTAGTGAATGGGTCGGTATTATCTCCACCAAAAACCTCATCTAATGTATGACCTGCCTTCAGGAAATCATCCAATATATCATGATTATCTGAATCAAGTACATTTGCTAAACTGATAGAATATCTACCTGTAATATCATCCTCAAGCTTAATAGAAAACTTAGCAGTATATGAGTATCCTAGGTTATCGTAGAATGTAAATGCACGGATATAACCCTGGGAAGCTGTATACTGTGGATCGTTTTTATCACAAACGCCACTAAAGTTTGCCATTGTAGTAGCTTCTGGTGCAGATGTAAGATTTGCAGCCTGCATAACTCTAAGAGGAGAAACTGTATCCTTTACAATTTCAGGCTTTCCTGTAGAATCATCTGTCTGCCAACCCATTACTAAATAACCTGTTGTTGTCATTGCAAGGTTACCATTTCCATCAATGTAGAAGGAACCTGCTCTTGTAAATAGATTTTCTGAACCGTTTGAAACGATAAAGAAATTGGTTGTGTTTGCATCTGTAAGTCTAAGGTCAAGTGCATCACCTGTAGACTGTGCAGCACCTGCTGAAGTGATAGAAATCTTTGTTGCACCATTAGTAACACCAAGACCTATCTGCTTAGCATTTACACCACCTCTGGTTGCTGTAGCGCCAGATGCCTGTGAAGTTGTCTGATACATAATATCAGAGAAAGTGGTTGAAGATGATTTGAACGCAACCGTATTTACGTTAGCGATGTTATTACCAATAACATCCATTTTTGTCTGGTGAGTTTTAAGACCTGCCACACCAGAAAAAAGTGATCTCATCATAATGAATGACCCTCCTTGTAGCAAGAAGGTTACTGTCTGCCTTATCTGTCGTTCAAAGGCATTTAGCTTCCGAAAGGTCCAGCTAAACAATAACAGCACCGTCTATATTTGTAAAAATGTTTTCCTCTGATTTTGTCTGGTCCATTGCTGTAACCACTGTCTGATTAGGTACATTTACAATAAATGCCAAATCATCAACTAAAACCAAAGAATCTGTAATCCCTTTCTCAGATGCTTTTAATACACCCTCTTCAAGTCTTTGGGATTGGTCCTCAGATAAAACGATGTTTCTTTCATCTAATCTCTGAGTTGCGTGTTTTGAAAATTTAAGTTCTAAGGCACTTTGAAGCTTCTGCTTAAATATCTCTTCAAAGCTTGCACCATCTAGATTTCCTAGTGGCTTTGACTCTACCTTAGGATTAAGATAGGTACCTGCGACGCGCTCAATGGAGGTAAAATTTGGATTAATATTATTAATGTTACTCATTGTTATCCCTCCTGAGTTGTCTCCTGTGTTTCTGCTGTAGTGTTTTCTTCTTTCTTATTATCTTCTACAGGTTCTTCTTTGGAAGCCTCTGTAGCTGCCTGGGCCGCTTTTTCTGCTGCTTCTGCCTCAGCCTTCTTCTTAGCTTCTTCTACAGCTGCAACAAGCTTCTCGTACTGCTCTCTAGCTTCCTGGAACTGTGCTAACAGCTTTTCAGGAACAAAGTTTACTGCTCTTGGATAAGTGCTAAATGCATTTAGATAACTTGTTGCATTTGCAACTTTTTCTCCATCCTTTACTGTAATCTCTTCTTTCGAAGGAACCTTTGACGCAGCTTCTATAAACTGTTCAGCTACGAACTTTGACATATAGAAATCACCATCTACAACTGCTGTGATTTTTGATTTCTCATAAAGCTCGCCGTCTACAGAAACCATGAGCCCCTTTTCATCATCCTTTTTTACAAAATCCACAATTCCTGAAATCTCTTCACCATTAATATTTAGGCTAACATAATTGCCAACTAAGCTATTGCCTTCTATATTTTCCATGCCAGCCTGAACACTTTGGATTGCCTCAATCTGTGTAAAGGATGCTAACTGTGATAAGTACTGTCCATTATCTGTTGGTTGTAAAGGATCCTGATATTGCATCTCTGCTACAAGTAGCTGTAAAAACATTTCCTGGTCAGGGCCAGATTTGTCTTTCTTAGCTTCAGTTTTTCCAGTGGATGCAGTTTCAGGAGCTTTTGACGCTTCCTGTGAAGCGTGAGTTTTTGTATATTGCCCATTTGTTACAGGGCTTACTAACTCATTTGCCATTTAATCCCTCCATCCTTAAGCCTGATAGTCTAACGTATTTCCGTTATCCTGCATCATCTGTGCAATTAATAAATCCTCTTCAGACATAAGTCCTGTAAGTTCATCTAAATTGTTTAAATCAATTCGAGACCTTCTCTTTGAAGATTCATTTTCCTCTTGTTTTGAACCTCTATCCTGTTGTCCTTCTTCAAGATTTCTCTCAAACTCATGAGCTCCAACAGACACTTCGATGGAAGTTACCTTTGTGGATGAATTTGAGTTAAACTCCAGTCTCAGGTTTGCCATCTGGTTTTCTAGAGCTTGCTTTACTGCATCATTTTCAGTGAAAATTTTTGCTGTAATCTCATCACCCTTTTGAGTAATTGCCAGATATATTTTTCCTAAACCCTCTGGATTAAGTGTCATTTCCATTGTGGTGGATTCTGAAGTGTTTAATACTCTTGCCTGTTCAACAAGCTGATTAACAATATCCTCAGAATTAACAGTGGTTCCATTTGGAAGTGCCACTATCCTCTGTTCTGGAATAAAGGTAGGCTCAACTTTTGGTTCATTAACTACAATTGCATCATGTTTGATTTCGATAGGCTTATCAGTTTTTGGAAGTTCCACTTGTTTAAAGGCTTCCTTCTTATTGGAAAAATTGTCATCTGATGACTCTTCTCTTGATGAAGGATTTAATGTAACCTTCTCACTAACTGGTTCTTCAACTAAACTTTCAGTTTTTTCTGTCCCACTTGCTTCTTTAGTTACTTCCTTTGAAACTTCAGTTTCAATTACAAGCTCTTTTTGCTCCCCTGGCTTAAGGGCTTCATCAGTTTTGATTTCTACATCCGGTGTTTCCTCTGTATCCTCAAGAGCTACATCCTTTGGTAGTAAATCGATAAAGGCTTCTTTTTCTTCGGCTGGAGCAATTAGTTCTTTAAAATCAGCAAGTGTTAATCCTGTTTCTTCTGTTAGCTGGTTTGTTAACTCTGTCACAGTGTCCAAAATAAATTTAAAGTCTTCACTTAGAATCAAACTGATTGAATCTTCTTCACCAGTTAGATTAGCTACTAAATCAGCAAGATTTTGCGGATTTAGTAAATCAAGTGCCACAAATCCCAAGGACTCCATAGCCTTTTCAATGTCCTCTACAGACACATCCAGCTCTTCAGAGATAATTGACTTTATCTCATCAGCAACTTCTTCAATTTTCTCAGTCACTTTATCCTTAGGCGCAGTAGATTTGTCCGAAGCATTAGTGACTTTCACTTCTTTTGTGGAATTGATTTTGACTTCTTTCGAAGAATTAGAGTTGTCCTTAGATGGACTAGTCACATCCATCTGGCTGACTTGATTAGATAGATTTGGACTTGCAACGTTTTTAAGAGTCTTTTCAAATAAGCCTTTATTTACAGAAACGTCAACCTTAGAGTCAGACATTTCTACACTTATATTGCTTACCTGAACCAGCAAATTAGAAACATTGCTACTAGTCATGTACTTTCCTCCTTTCTTAAATAGTCACATATAAGACAGGCGAATTTCCATGACACAAGCAAGTTAAAAGAATTATGGTTCCATCATTTTTGTAACTATAGCCGCGTTGTTTTGATCCATTGCAGCTAGAATATCCGCTCTAGTACTAGCGTCCATTGCCGAAAGTATCTCGCATACAAGATCCATGTCATCTGTCATAGTGTCAAATATGGCAGCAGCATTTTTTGCTTTCATGCTTGAATAAGCTTTAACGTAATCTGCGATTTCATCGTCTTTTGCAAGCTGTGAAACCACTTGTTTATAGATTGCCTCAGCATTATCAGGCTCAATAGACTCATAGTATGTCTTATATGCATTTATATCGGGTGCATTATCGGAAAAAACAACCTCTTCATAAAATTTTTCTTTTTGTTCTTCAAAGGCCGCCTCGTTTGCCTTGTATTCAGCTAGCTCTGCAGCTGATGCCTCAAGCTCTGCAATATAATCGCTATTTTTAGAGCCTGCATCCTTCAGTTCTTCCACTTCTACTTCTAGCTCTTTTATACGCTCTATGGCCTTATCTACATCAGTGTAAATAGCATAGGCGTCCTCCTCTTGAGGTACGTACTCTTCGATTCCTGGAAGAATCTGATTAACATATGGAACATCCTTTAAAACTGGGAATAGGACTGTAGAACCGAATCCTCCTACGTCCATCTTTACAAGAAATGCAAATATAACAAGCCAAATTAAAATAATTAGCAACACAACAAAGGCCATGATAAGCTTTCCGCCTATTCCTAGGCTCTCGTCATCATCACCAATGTCTTCTCCATTTTCCTTGGCCTTTTTCTTGGCTTCTTTTTCCGCCTTTTTTGCTTCCTTTGCAGCCTTTTTAGCCTCTTTAGGGTCTACCGCTGGGGCTTCATTTTCTTGAACTTCTGCTACATCTGCCATAATTATTCTTCCTCATTTTCTGCATTAAAATACGAGTAACTAACTAATTCATCTGTAATCTTGCCTTCCTCATAGTCCACTTCATCTAGGAATTCCTCAAATGCATGCTCTCTAAGCTTTTCATGCATCTTTCGTTCCATCATTACCTGATTAAGCTTCTTTCTGGCATTTTCCATAGCCTTTTGGGCCTTAGACAGCTCAATCATTTGGTCTCGAAGGGCCACCTTCATGGACCTGATAGCATTTTTACAGGTTTTTATTTCATTAATGTTTATGGAGCCTACTGATAATTCCTTTAGCTGCCTTTCATATTCAGCCTGCCTAATCATCAACTCCCTAAGCTTTCTTTGTTCTTCGTTGAAGCGTGCTGTTGCCATGCCAAAGTTAGCCTTTTCCTGCTCCTCAAGCTTTTGCTTAAGGTCTAAAATGTTTTGCATTCTATAAACAAACTTTGCCATAAGCTACCTCTTACTCATCCTGAAAGATATCTGTCATCTGCTGCAATATGTCATCATACTCAAACTTATCATGAGTCTGCTGCATCAGAAAATCGTTAACAGCATCTATCTTTTTAATAGCATAATCTATGGCCTTGTTGGAACCATTTTTGTATGCTCCGATATTTATAAGGTCCTCTGCCTCCTGATAGGTTGCAAGGACATTTTTAAGCTTACCTGCCACAGCCTTGTGCTCTGGAGTTGCCACTGCAGACATAACTCTGGAGATGGACTGTAATACATCGATAGCTGGATAATGATTCTTCTGAGCCAGCTTTCTGTTAAGCATTATATGTCCATCCAAAATAGAACGGGCTGTATCAGTAATTGGCTCATTAAAATCGTCGCCATCTACAAGTACTGTATAAAGACCTGTAATGGAGCCTACAGCAGAATTACCTGCACGCTCTAGCAAGCGAGGCATTTCAGAATACACTGAAGGTGGATAGCCTCTTGTTACAGGTGGTTCTCCTGATGCTAAACCTATCTCACGCTGTGCCATGGAAAAACGTGTAAGGGAATCCATCATAAGTAGCACGTCCTTACCCTGGTCTCTAAAATATTCTGCAATAGCTGTTGCAGTAAGGGCTGCCTTTTTTCTTATAAGTGCAGGCTTGTCTGAAGTAGCACATACTACAACGGACCTTGCCATGCCCTCTGGTCCTAAATCGTTTTCAACGAACTCTCTAACCTCACGGCCTCGCTCGCCAATAAGAGCGATTACATTTATTTCAGCCTTAGTGTTTCTGGCAAACATACCCATCAGTGTGGATTTACCTACACCAGAGCCTGCGAAGATACCAATTCTTTGTCCCTTACCTACAGTGATAAGGCCATCCACTGCCTTTACTCCAAGGGAAAGTGGCTCTTTGATGATAACTCTTGCCATAGGGTCTGGTGGATCAGCCTCTGCAGGATATTCCACCATATTTTCAAAGGTAGATAAATCATCTATGTCTGAAGGAACACCAAGTCCATCCACAAGATGTCCTAACAGCTCATCTCCTACAGCTACACCCAAAGGGTGACCAGTATTTTCCACCATGCAACCTACGCCAATGCCTTCCACATTCTCATAAGGCATCAAAAGCAGACGCTTATCTTTAAAACCGACAACCTCTGCTTTTATTCTTTCCTGGGAGCCCTCTACAATAATCTCGCACAAATCACGAAGCTTGGCCTCAGGTCCTACTGATTCAATTGTAAGTCCAACGACTTTTACCACCTTGCCAAGAGACTTAAAATAGTTCTTCTCACAAAGCTGCATTACTGAATTAGCGTCCACCTATGTTCTCCTTAGCTTAGGGCTCTTATCTCACGAATAAGATTATCTAGCTCCGTATCTATACTACAGTCAAATATTCCGCCATCAGTCTCGATAATGCACTGACTATCATTTAAAAGAGGGTCTGCAATTATATCTAGTCCCACCTCAGTACCTACCTTTTCCTGGATTTCATCTTTCTTGCCCTTAATGAAATCAGCATTAGCATCACTAACCTTTATCTGCATTTGGCCTGTGCGCTCTATTTTCATGATGCAATGATCAAGAAGGTGATATATAACATCCTTTCTACCAGAAAGCTCTGCTGAAAATACATGTTCAAATACAGGAAGACACATTTCTACAATTTCTCTTGCCATGGACATTTGCTTGTCCATATATTCTGTCTGCATCTTATCAAGCTCAGCCTGCATAGAGCGCTGGGATTCCTGTAGCTCTAAGGCTGCTCTTTGAGTTCCTTCGTTATAGCCTTCCTTTTCTCCATCCTGCCTTGCAAGGTTTCGCATAGCATCAGCATTAAGCTGGGCCGCATTAACGATTTCCTCTGCCTGAGCATTAGCATCTGCAATAATGCTTTCCGCCTCATCTCTGGCCTCTGTTAGAATCTCCTCTGACTGGGCAGAATAATCAGGAGCATCCTGTTCCATAATGGTATCTGCCAAGCCTAAGAACTCATCAGTATCCATGCCCTCAGGTATTTCTTCACCTGCTTCTCGCATGGCATCAAGTCTTCTGTTTCTTTCTTCCTCTAATAACCTAGCTTTGTATTCTCTTTCCTGCTTAAGAATCAGTTCCTTTGCAAGTGCATTGGAATCAATAACTAGTTCGTCGATTTCACCAGTTTCTTCATCTGGTAAATTAGGAGCAACTTGAAATCCATAGATGACATTGTTACTAGACAACGAGCTCATCCGAACCTCCTCTTGAAATTACGATTTCAGCAGAATCCTCAAGCTTTCTGATAATACCTACAATCTTCTGCTGTGCCTCTTCAACATCTTTCATACGAACAGGTCCCATGAATTCCATATCTTCCTTGATCATCGCTGCAAGACGTGAAGATAGGTTCTTAAAGATTGCTGCCTGAACTTCGTCATTTGCTCCCTTAAGTGCCACACCAAGGTCTGAGTTATCAACGTCACGAAGTACACGCTGAATAGCTCTATCATCAAGAAGCAAGATATCCTCGAATACGAACATCTTCTTTCTGATTTCCTCAGCAAGCTCTGGCTCTTCGATTTCCAAAGACTCCATGATACGTTTTTCTGTACCACGGTCAACTGTATTTAAGATATTTACAACTGCATCTACACCACCCGCAATAGTGTAATCCTGATTAATCAGTGATGACAGCTTACGCTCTAGCACTCTTTCAACCTCTTTTATAACCTCAGGAGATGTTCTATCCATCATGGCTATACGCTTTGCTACATCCGCCTGTTTTTCAGGTGGCAAGGCTCCGATGATAAGTGAGGCCTGACCAGCTGATAGATAAGACAAAATCATAGCAATGGTCTGAGGATGCTCATCCTGTATAAAGTTTAATACCTGAGAAGGCTCGGTCTTTCGAATAAACTCGAAAGGTCTAACCTGCAAGCTGGCAGTAAGCTTTGTAATAACGTCCTGAGCTCTGTCGTCGCCCAAGGCCTTTTCCAAAAGTTCCTTAGCGTATCCGATACCACCTTCAGCAATGTATTGCTGTGCAAGACATACCTGATAGAACTCCTCTATTACTTCCTCTTTTAGCGCAGGCGAGATACTTCTAGTATTTGCAATTTCAAGGGTTAGCTCCTCTATTTCCTCTTCCTTGAGATGCTTAAATATCTGAGAAGATTTCTCTGGTCCAAGCGCAATCAAGAGAATAGCCGCTTTTTGTACTCCATTCATCCCTTCTGTAGCCATGTTATTATCCCCAATCCTCGTTTAGCCAGTTTCTCAGAAGCTGTGCAACAGCCTCTGGTTTTTCATCTACGAACTTCTCAATAAGAATACGTGCTTCAGATTTCTCTGTGTAGCCAATATCCTCAAGCTCTTCTTCCTCCTCCTGAGTAGAAGCGATCAAATCGTCAATTGTAAGCTCCTGCTCCACAGGTTCCTCTTCTTCCACTCTAAGGCTTCTAAATACAACAAAGCCAAGCATTGCAAAGATGAGAAGTGCAAGAACGATTTGAATAATATCTGTAACCCCAATTCCAGGTCCCTCAGAGTACTGGAACATTGGAATTTCGTAGGCAACAACCTTAACGCTGGTAGCTGGGAAGCCTGTAGCTCTAGCAACTACCTCTATGATGTCATCAGTAACCTCCATCTGAACTGGATCGGAATTTGCTTTTACGAACTCCTCAAAGGTCTGTCCTGCTTCCTCAAGAGTTCCATCCTTTTCCATTTGGTCCTGATTGTAAATAGCAAACTTCTTACAGGTTACAGAAATGGAAGAATCCTCAAGCACTCTCTTTCCCATTTCATCCTTGTGCTCTGTAATAGTTTCATCAGGAAGATAATCTCTGTAATATTCTTCTGTAGAGCTTTCTGTCCTACTATTGTCCTCCATTACGTATGTAGTATCATCATCATTAGAGTCTGTTCCTGGCACACCACCTGCTCCGCCAACGGAGTTAGAGCTTGAACCTGACTCACTGTCTAAATAGCCTTCGCTACGGCCTTCATCCACTGAATAATCGTAGGTTCTGTAGCTATGCTCATCAAAATTCATTGAAAGGTTTACACCAACAGAAATATTGTCGTAAAGGTTGGTGCCATCTAAAACAGTGTGAACTCTCTCTCTTATTTCAGCACTAGCCTTTTCTCGCACATCCTGATTTGCACTGGCGTTTCCTGCAGCCGTTGTTTCATCACCACCTGAGAATAAAACATTGCCGTTATTATCCATGATGATAATATTTTCTGTAGTCTTATTTCCAAGTTCAACTGCTACAGTTTTTGCAATGCCCGCTGCTTGTGATGCAGACATCGGTGCTGACAAATCAAGAGTAATTGATGCCCAGGAATCCTGCTGTCTTGCTAAGATTGTTCCATCCTGCTCTGGAATGTTAACGATAACAGTAGCATCATTAACCATGTTCTGAGATTCAATGGCTTTTTCAAACTCCTGCTCTATCCATTCCTTGTATAGCTTTTGCTTGTCAGCCTCTGTAGTTGAAAAGCTTCCACCTACTACGTCATTTAATGAATAGCCTGATGCTGGGATTGAATTTGAACCTAAAAGAATCGTGGCGTTAGGCTTATCCTTTTCATCTACATAATAGGTAAAACCATCGTCACTGGTTTCATAGTATATGCTTTCACCGTCCAAAAGCTCCTTAACAGCAGCCGCCTGAACAGCGTCTTCACATTTTACTAACTGAACCATGGTAGGTCTAGAAATGACCACTCCTAAGATAATAAAAGACACAATAACGACAGCAGTGATTGAAACTATCAAAACCTGCTGTCGTCTAGTAAACTTTCTCCACCATTCAAGTATTCTATTCAAAATTCCTTGAATTTGTTCTGGCATAAGCTCTCTCCCCTTAATACATCCCTGTAGTTACTTGCTCCTAGTATTACCTAATGCATATTAAATTTGCATTTGCATAATCTGCTGATATGCCTCAAGAACCTTATCTCTGATTGCTACTGTATACTGAAGTGCGATATTTGCCTTCTGCTCTGCAATCATCAAATCGTGTGTATTATCAGTTTCCCCAAGCTGAAAAGCCACCTGCTCTCTATGGGCATTTTGGATAGTAGAATTTGTGTCCTCCATAAGCCCCATAACAGAATCTAGCATGCTCTGAAATCCCTTCTTAGGATCCACTTTTTGGCTATCAACTGATGTAACTGGTGTAGCGCCATATAAACTTTGAATAGAAGAAACGTCCATTCTCTAACTCCCCCTAGCTTACGCTTATACCGATCCAACCTGTATGCCTGTCTGTGCCATTGATTTTATTGCCTGAAAGGCTGTAGTGTTTGCCTCGTATGAACGGCTGGCATCAATAAGGTTTGTCATCTCTGTAACTGTGTTTACATTTGGATATCTAACATAACCATTTTCATCTGCATCTGGATGAGATGGGTCGTACTCCATAATGAAATCAGTCTCTGTATCCTCAGAAACCTTTGTAACCTTTACACCGTTGCCGTTATAGTAGTTGGTCCTATCCTTTAAAATATTTCTAAAGGATGCTACTCCATTTTTAAGCTCCTTCTCCTGGAAGGTAACAATCTTTCTTCTGTAAGGGCCACCATTTTCCGTACGTGTGGTGCTTACATTAGCAATATTTTCAGCGATAATATCCATTCTAAATCGCTGTGCAGTCATACCAGTGGCTGCAATATCAAAGGGTTGAAATAATCCCATAACTCTTCCTCCATAATCCCCGTAAAACCAAATTAAAAACTATCTCAAAACAGATTTGAATCTGCTGACCTCGTTATTAACTGATGTCATTAATGCCTGATATCTAAGCTGTTCGCTTGCAAGCTCCACATTTTCCGTATCCATATCTACATTGTTGCCATCAAGCCTGTATGAGTAGTTTTCGTAATCTGTATATTCAATGCCCTCAACATAGTTTTCTGGCTTGCCGAGAACATTTACAGCCCGCTCTAAAGACCTTTCATGAGTATTGATAAGCTCTCTACGAAGGACGCTATCAAACTCAATATCCTGTCTTTTATATCCTGGAGTATCATCGTTAGCAATGTTGTTCATAATTAGTGTCTGTCTCTGCCAACTGATATCGCCGGAATTATCAAGTAAATTGATATATCCAAAAGCATCAGAACTAATCATAATTACAATCCTCCTAGATTAATTTCAATTATAAATTATCTGAAAAAAAACAACAAGGTGTTTTTTACATCATCTAGTGTATCGAAAAACATCTGCCACAAGAAATAGTGCTTATTAAATCTCTTTGGAGAGATATATAATCATCATAGTCTATATTTGTGTAGAATATATGAATAATAAGCAAAAAAGGACCTACAATTTGTAAGTCCTTTTAAAACACAAATCCATTATTGATATTACTTGTAAGCTACTATTTGTTCTTCTTAATTTCATCAAGCTCATCAAATACAACATCGTTTAATACCTTAATGTATGTACCCTTCATACCTGATGAACGAGACTCGATTACTCCAGCTGACTCGAACTTGCGAAGAGCATTTACGATAACTGATCTTGTTATACCTACTCTATCGGCAATTTTTGATGCAACCAACACCCCTTCATTGCCATCAAGTTCATCAAAGATGTGAATAATAGCCTCAAGCTCTGAGTAAGAAAGTGTAGAAATAGCACTCTTTACTACCTGAAGCTTACGATTCTCCTCTGCTGACTCCTCATTAACTGAACGCATCATCTCAAGACCAACTACAGTTGTACCGTACTCTGTAAGGATGATGTCGTCGATATCATACTGCTTATCAAATCTGTATACGAAAAGTGTACCAAGTCTCTCGCCTGCAATGTCAATTGGAGCGATGATTGCTGAATACATATCGATATCTGACTTTTCAAAACCAAGTGTCTTAAGATTAACATTTTCCTTTGTTGAAAGGATTGAAAGTAATCTCTCGTTTAAAAGAGGATCGATGAAACCACCAACCTCGTCAACGATAAGCTCGCCGATTTCTGTAGTGTTTGGAAGATGTGAAAGACCAAGAACCTTTCCCTTCTTCGAAATAACAAGTACTGATGAATCAAGAATCTCAGTAAGAACTGAACAAATGTCGTTGAAAACAACCTTTGAAGAGTTATTGTTGTGAAGAAGTTTTCCTATCTTTCTTGTCTTGTCTAATAATTGTACGCTCATTTAATTTATATTCCTCCTAAATCTAAACACTAGAATGCGTCAAATTATTCATAATCATCTTTTCCCCTAATATAAAATGTGAAATTGTAGTTATTATAGCACCGATTAAAACAAATCTCAATTAATTTCAGAAAATTATGCTAAATTGCATCTATTTGTTCTGATTTTGTACAAATCTGCACTCATCGTTTGCACAAACTAGTTTATTTCCCTTTTCTACCATGTAAGTGCCACACTTTGGACACTTTTCGGTAGTAGGTCTAGACCAGCTGATAAAATCACATTCTGGATGATTTGCACATCCAAAGAATTTTCTGCCCTTCTGTGACTTTCTGATGACAACATCACCGCCACACTTAGGGCAAGGTACGCCAATCTTTTCAAGGAAAGGCTTTGTATTGCGGCACTCAGGGAAACCTGGGCAAGCAAGGAATTTGCCATGTGGGCCAAACTTAATGACCATGTTACGTCCGCATTCTTCGCAGATTACATCAGTAACCTCGTCATGAATTTCAACCTTTGCAAGCTCATCCTCTGCAATCTCAACTGCCTTTTCCAAGTCTGGATAGAAGTTTCTAACAACAGACTTCCAATCAACAGTACCTTCTTCTACTCCATCTAAAAGAAGCTCCAAGTTTGCTGTAAACTTATCATCCACAATAATTGGGAATGATGCCTCCATGATGGAATTAACAACTTCACCAAGCTCAGTAACAAAAAGGTTTTTAGCCTCTTTGGTAATGTAGTGACGTTTAATTAAAGTTGTAATAGTTGGTGAATAGGTAGATGGTCTACCAATGCCAAGCTCCTCAAGAGTCTTAACAAGTGAAGCCTCTGTAAAGTGAGGGGATGGCTGAGTAAAGTGCTGCTTTTCCTCAAAGCTATTGAACTCTAATTTTGTATCTTCTGTAAGCTTAGAAAGCGGATGTGTCTTTGACTCTTCCTCGTCATCAGCTGACACATAAATCATCATAAAACCGTCAAAATTTATAGATGAATCGGCAGCTGTAAACACATGGTTCTTCCCCTGAACACTTAATGAAACAGTGTCATAAATGGCGTTAGCCATCTGGGAAGCAACAAATCGCTTCCATACTAGCTGGTAAAGTCTAAATTGGTCTCTAGTAAGACTATCCTTAACATCTGATGGTGTAAGGTTAATGTTGGCTGGACGGATTGCCTCATGAGCATCCTGTACCTTTCCAGAGTTTTTCTTGCTATCCAAAGCCTTTGCTGAAAGATATTTATCGCCATAGTTTTCAGTGATAAACTCCTCTGCTGCAGCTCTAGCCTCATCAGAAACTCTAGTAGAATCTGTACGAAGATATGTAATAAGGCCAACTGTACCATGGCCCTTTACGTTAACACCTTCATAAAGGTTCTGAGCAACGCTCATAGTCTTTTGAATTGAGAAGTTAAGAGCCTTTGATGCTTCCTGCTGCATGGTAGATGTAGTAAATGGAAGTGGTGCTTTTTTCTCTCTAGTTCCCCTCTTAATAGAGGCTATAGAAAATGACGCTCCCTTTAAATCTGCCATGATAGCATCAAGGCTTTCTTTATCAGAGATATCCTTCTTTCCAGAAGTATCTCCGTAATACTTTGCAACGATAGGCTTTTTGCTGCCTGCTGCATCAAGTAAAACATCCAGTGTGTAGTATTCCTGTGGAATGAACTGTTCAATTTCTTTTTCTCTGTCGCAAATGATTCTAAGGGCAACAGACTGAACACGTCCTGCAGAAAGTCCTCTTTTAACCTTTGCCCAAAGAAGTGGTGAGATTTTGTAACCTACCATTCTATCAAGCATACGTCTAGCCTGCTGTGCATCTACTAAATCCATATCAATCTCTCTAGGATTCTTAAGAGAATTCTTTACAGCAGTTTTTGTAATTTCATTAAAGGTAATACGGTATACCTTTTTGTCTGAAAGATTAAGTGCGTGAGTAAGATGCCATGAAATAGCTTCTCCCTCACGGTCGGGATCAGTTGCCAGATAAATCTTATCTGCTTTTTTCACTTCCTTACGAAGTGCAGCAAGCAGCTCTCCCTTTCCTCTAATTGTTATATATTTAGGTTCAAAGTCGTTCTCAGGATCAAAGCCCAACTGACTCTTTGGCATGTCGCGCACATGTCCCTGAGAGGCCATAACCTCATAATTACTTCCTAAAAACTTTTTAATGGTGTGCACCTTTGCAGGGGACTCCACTATAACAAGATTTTTTGCCATTATTTTTCACTCCCGTAATTGGAAAATAGAAATCGGTATTCAATATACAACATTATTTTTTTATTTTCAAGAAGAACTTTCTCTATTGAAGGCACAATTCAAGAAATGGTCACAGTATCCAAATACAAATTATATCGTTTTTACATAATTATTTTTGAAAACTTCCGCCACAG
>JAEEGF011895227.1_pt1 | contig 36836 bp, 30 predicted proteins | sample 9134171 | NCBI WGS metagenome assembly JAEEGF01 (sample SAMN16246542, study PRJNA631951) | gut metagenome | biome: gut microbiome; feature: rumen; material: AP-attached | host: Bos | place: Iran: Karaj | collected 2018-10 | reverse complement strand
CCAGGAATAGCAGTCGGTGAGATTCCGATCAAATATGCAGGAATACATCGGTGATTTATGAGTATCCGGAAACCAGTGCTGTATGGCGAGATAACTGCGGATTTTATGATCCGAAAACAGCCGCTGTCGTACCGCGGAGTTAGCCCCGTCGGCTCCCACAAGATACCGGGCATAATACGTCTCGCGTTTTTCTTTGTCGCGAACCGTTATGGCATAACAGTCATCACTTTTTTCAAAATCCAGGGCGGTAACACCGTTCCGTACCTCCGCATGACCGGGAATCAGCGACTTCAGCCAGAGATCAAACTTATGACGATCCATGTTGATGTAAAACCGCTGGTAATATCTTTCATACCCTGTTTCCAAATCTATGGTTCGCACCGCAAAGATCTGGGGATTTACCAGCACCTCCAGCGGCAGAGTTAACCCGAACCTGGCGAAGCATTTCTGAGCATCATGAGCCAGAAGCCCGCCGCAGGGCTTTCGGAAGCTGTTTTCCGTATCATCCTTCTTATCAAGAGCCAGCACCTTAAGATTGGGATCAAGGAGTCTCGCAAAGGTAGCGCCGGAAGGCCCCAAACCGATTATCGCCACATCAAAAACATTCTTTTCCGCCATCGCATTTCCGGAATCAAAAAAAAAGAGAACACGCCTGTTAAGGCATGCTCCCGCAGAATGAACAATGACCGCGTACTAAAATATCCCGCCTGAGCCGGTGTTTTTTTTCCGAGATGTTTCCGGGATATGCCGCGGCCCGGTGTTTTTTTAGTCCTTCCTTCTCCAGGTAGTGCCTGCAGGGCCGTCTTCAATGAGAATGCCCATGGCCTGAAGCTCATTCCGCGCCCGATCTGCCTCGGCCCAGTTCTTGTTCTTTCTGGCGGCAGATCTGATTTGGATGAGTTCTTCAATTTTAGCCGTATCCAAATCGTCTGAAGCAGCATCTACGCCTTTGACATAGGCATCGGCATCCCCGGTGAGAATTCCCAGCACCCCTCCAAGCTTTCTGAGGAGTCCGGCCAGGGCTCCGGCTCTGTCGCTTCCTGTCGTCTTGGCGATATTGAGATCCCTGGCCAGCTCAAAAAGCACTGAATAAGCTTCCGGGGTATTAAAGTCATCATTCATGGCTTTCCGGAAGTTCTCTTCGTAAACAGAATCCTGAAGAGGTTCCGCCGGAGTGACATCCCGGAGAGCAGTATAAAGTCTGACCAGAGACGCCCGGGCCTGCCGGATGTTATCCTCGGAATAATTAAGCTGTCCCCGGTACTGGGCGCTCATCAGGAAGTACCTCAGGGTTTCGCCGTCATATTTTTCCAGAAGCTCCCGCACAGTGAAGAAATTGCCCAGCGATTTGGACATTTTCTCCTTGTTTATCATCATCATTCCGGAATGCATCCAGTAATGCACATAATCAGTATGCCAGGCGCAGCAGCTCTGGGCGATTTCGTTCTCATGATGCGGGAAAATCAAATCCGAGCCGCCGCCGTGAATGTCAAACTCTTTCCCCAGATATTTGGAATTCATCGCGGAGCACTCAATATGCCATCCCGGACGGCCCTGGCCCCAGGGAGAGTCCCACATGGGTTCTCCGGGCTTGGACATTTTCCAGAGCACAAAATCATAGGGATTTCTCTTGGAGGACTCCACGCTGACCCGGGCCCCGGCTCTGAGGTCGTCCAGCACCTGCCCGGAAAGACGGCCGTATTCCGGGAAGGAATCAATAGCAAACATGACGTCCCCGTTATCAGCTACATAGGCATTGCCGTTCCTGATAAGATTTTCCACCAGGGCAATGATCTCCGGAATATGCTCCGTGGCCCGGGGCTCAATATCCGGCCGCAGAATACCCAGAGCATCAAAGTCCCGGTACATTTCCCCCGACAGTCTCTCTGTCAGAGCAGAGCAGCTTTCGCCGTTTTCATTGGCGCGCCTGATGATTTTGTCATCCACATCGGTAATGTTTCTGACATAAGTAACGTCATAACCGAGATACCTGAGATAGCGTACCACAGTGTCAAAGCATACAAAGGTGCGGCCATGACCGATATGACAGAGGTCGTACACCGTGACTCCGCATACATAGATGCCAACCTTTCCCGGAACCATGGGAACAAATTCTTCCTTGCGGTGAGTAAGAGAATTGTAGATCTCCAGCATTTTTTACCTCTGCGCACAAAAAACATGCGGGGACAGCAAACTGTCCGGCGCATTCTCTCCTGAAGCATTCAGGACATCCGACACCTTGTCTGAAACAAGGCCCTAATTTTAAAATGACAAAAACCTGTTAGCAAGCAGGCTCGGTTACCAAGATAAGGCTAAAAACAATCACTTAAATGCATTTCTGAGATCATCTGCAGCCTTGACGGCCTGTTCCGTGTTATTTTTCAGAGTCTCAGCCGAATTCTTCGCCTTGTCGTACTTCTGTTTGGCCTCCAGCGCCTGCTTTACGGAATCCGAAGTATTCTGAGAAGAGCCGGCCTTGTCCTTCACATATTGAACGGCCTGCTCCTTGGCATAATCGACCGCCTTGTCCGCGGCAGTGTCAGTCAGAGATTTGCCGCCCTGTTCCGCCAGAGAGCCGGCATTCTTTAACTGACTCATTCCGGAATTAACCTGTTCGATGCCGCTGACAATTTTATCAGCGCCGGTGCCCTTAAGAGCGGATGCCGCCTGATTTTTTACCTGAGTCTTTGCCTGCTCTTTTATGGCATTGTCCACGGCATCGGTTAAAGCATCCGCCAGAACCGGATCTGAAAGAACCGCGGTTAATGCCAGCAGCATTACAGCCTTCTTCATAAAAATCACCTCTTGTAAAAAAACTGTAAACATCATCACGGATTATAGCAACAGGCTCACCCGGCGGAAAGCTATTCTTACAGGGAAACGCTGCCCCGCAAAAGTTCCCGGCCTCCGGAAAAACCTCTGAAACAGAATGACGTAACCGGCGTCCTGACTTGGATCTATGGTAAAATTCCGTTAACATCAGCCCCAAAAGGAGATCTTCATGGTTACTCTTAAAACAACTCTGGGTTCCATCGTCATTGAACTGGATCCCGAAAAGGCCCCCATCACGGTGGCCAACTTTCTGAGCTACTGCAAAAAAGGCTACTACAACGGCACGGTTTTTCACCGAGTTATCAAAGGCTTTATGATTCAGGGCGGCGGGCTTACCGGTGATCTCGAAAACAAAAAGGGGCAGCTGGATCCCATTAAAAACGAGGCCGATAACGGACTTTCAAATCTGAAATACACCATTGCCATGGCCCGGACTTCAGATCCTCATTCCGCTACCTCGCAGTTCTTTATCAACACCAAGGACAATAAGTTCCTGGATCACACCGCCAGGGATCTGCGCGGCTGGGGCTACTGCGTCTTCGGCCGGGTGGTTTCCGGACAGGATGTGGTGGACAAAATTGAAGCTGTGAAAACCGCTCGCTCCGGCATCTACAGCGATGTTCCTGTTACCCCCATAGAAATTCTTCAGGTAGAGGCTGACTGATTACAGCCGGCTTTTGTTGATAGTTAAGGATTTTCGTGGCCGTATATTTTATTGCAGATCTGCATCTGGCGCCTGACACTCCGGATCTTCTGACTCTTTTTACTGATTTTACCGGCATGCTGAAGTCCGGCGATTCTCTTTATATTCTGGGGGATCTCTTTGGCTATTATGTGGGAACGGATCCCGGAAACCCAGCGCAAACCAGGGTAAAAAAGCAGGTGGAGATGCTCCGAAAACAGAATATTCCGGTTTACTTTATCCACGGAAACCGCGATTTTCTGCTGACGCCGGAGGATGCTGCCTACTTCGGCTTTGAGCTTTTGCCTGAGCGAACCGTTATCACCGTTTCCGGAAAAAACTGTCTTCTCATGCACGGAGACGAGCTCTGCACCGCGGAAAAAAAATACAACCTGTTTCGGGCGGTAAGCCGCATCAGGTTTCTGCAGAAGCTGTTTATGATGTTCACCTCTAAAAAAAGAAGGATCTCCATTGCAGAAAACATGAGGGAACAAAGCCGGCTGCGTTTTCAGGGAAAAAACGGCGTGAAGGAGAAGATCAACCTCCGGGAAGCTCTGAAGTATCTCCGGGAAAGTCAGGCGGAAATTCTGATCCACGGACATACCCACAATGCGGAAGCGGCAATAGCCCCGGGGCAGAGCATCTATGATACCGGAGACTGGAACGGCTACCGCTACTCCTACATAGTGGCCGATGACAGCGGAAAAATGCCGGAGCTCATTATCAGAAGCTCCCGGCTCTACAGGAGGGGCGGCTGATCCGGGAGCCGCTTCATTGCTGCCGGTCTTTACCTCCGGAAGAAACGCCCGGGCAGTTTTCATACCGGGATTCGATACGGGCAGCTTCCTTGCCGGAGAAATCCCTGATAACGTAGGTATTGCCGATCATGGCATGAGGGAAATTGCTGTTCTCGCAGTTTATGCTATGAAAATCCTGAGTGACCTCGGTGATAAATTTCTGCACTTCATCAGCGCCGGCCTCAACCTGAATCTGAAAGGTATAAACCACCGTCATCTTCTGTTTGTCAAAAAACACAGACTCCAGTTTCAGAACGCCGTTGGAATTCTGCGCCAGGTTTTCCGGGGTGTTCTCCAGGGCGGTAATCGCCTCCACATCCTGCATGGCTTCGTCCAGCGGACGGTTAAGGTAGTCGGCAATATTGGCCTCTACATCGATCTCCGGCTTCTCCGGAGCCGGACTGGCGGCAGTATTCGCCGTTTCGGCAAAAGCTCCCCCGAAAGACATAAGAGCCAGAAGAACCGCCCCGGATGAAATAAGTTTAATTTTTTTGCGCATATCAGTGAGCATCACTCCAGTTATTACCTATACCAACACTTGCCTCCAGAGGAACGCGGAGCTGTTCCACTCCGGTCATAATCCCGGCAATTTTCCGGGAATACTCCTCTGCATATTCCGATTTTACTTCAAACACCAGTTCGTCATGAACCTGAAGCAGCAGTCTGATATTCCCCTCCGGAAGGGTTTTTATCCATTTATCCGTCTCAATCATGGCCTTTTTGATAATGTCAGCGGCGCTGCCCTGCATGGGGGCATTAATGGCGGCCCTTTCCAGCCCCTTCTTCTGCATGGCGTTGAGTCCGCTTCCCCGCATAAGGCCGGCAAACAGAATCCTGCGGCCGGAAATGGTGGTGACATAGCCGTTTTCCCGGGCAAAGTCCGCCGTTTGCTTCATATAGGTCTTAACGCCGGGATACTGATTGAAGTAGGTATCCACATATTTCTTGGCCAGAGAGTTGTCTATGCCCAGCTGCTTGGCCAGACCGAAAGGACTCATGCCATAGATAAGGCCGAAGTTTATGGCCTTGGAAGCCCGGCGGAGCTCCGGAGTAACCTCGTTAAGCGGCACTCCGTGCATTTCCGAGGCTGTAATGGCGTGAATATCCTGTCCGGATTTGAAGGCCTTAATCATATTAAGCTCATTGGCAATATGAGCCATAAGACGCAGTTCAATCTGGGAATAGTCGATAGCCATTACGGAATACCCCGGGGGAGCGACAAAGGCCCGGCGCACATCTCTTCCTTCGGGAGAGCGCACCGGAATGTTCTGCAGATTGGGATCGCAGGAAGACAGTCTCCCGGTGACCGTTCCCGTTTGGTTAAAACGGCCGTGGATGCGTCCGGTTTCCGGAAGAATCAGCTCCGGCAGCTTTTCCACATAGGTTGACAGAAGCTTGCTGTACCCCCGGCAGTCCAGAATAAGACGGGGTTCCTCGTAAAGAATAGAGAGCTCAGTCAGCACTTCCTCCGAGGTAGAGTAGGCTCCGGATTTGGTTTTGCCCTTTCCCGGCAGGCCCAGCACCCCGAAAAGAAGATCCCCCACCTGCTTGGAAGAATTGATATTTACCGGAAAACCGGCTTTGGCATTCAGAAGAGCCTCCGCATCCGCAAGCTTTTTACGCAGATTGCGGGCCTGATTGCTGAGCTCCTGAGTATCCACCAGCACTCCGGTTCTTTCCATCTGCATCAGCGCCGGCGCCAGAGGATATTCGATATTCCGGCAAATGTCAGCCAGCGCGGCATCCTTGGAAAAATACCCCGCGAAGACGGCGGAAAGCTTAAGAACGGCAGCGGCCGCAGCCACAGCATAAGCGGCGGTCTCCGGAATGCTCATAGCGCAGAAATCCTGCCGGCGGCGGTTACGTCCCAGAAAATCATCCTCAGACAGCAAAGTCTGCCCCAGATATTTCAGCGCCAGCGCCGGAAGAGAAAGGTCCTGCCCGGAATCCAGCGCATGCGCATCCAGAAGCGTATCGCGGAATCTTGTCCTGAGTTCGCCGCCGGCATTATGAATGAGATGACCAAGGAGCTTCACGTCATATCCGATAAGCTCCGCCCCCTTGTCATCACCGGGATCCCGCTCCAGAAATTCCTTTAAAACGCCGTATACCTGATCCCCGGGAAGCTGACTGTACTCCGAAAGCCCCTGATGCCCCACCGGAATGTAGGCGGCGAGACGTTCCGCCCTGAAAGCATATCCCGCAGGACGGGCGGTCACAAAATGCCCCGGCCCCGGAATAATCAAAAGGCTGAATTCCTTTGCTGCTCTCAGACGCTCCGCCAGATCCATGAGACCGGCTTCATCGGTAATGATCTTCGTATCAGTATCTCCGATCTCCCTGTTTTCTGAGCTGCCGCCAGATATCTCCGGTTCCGGAACGGCACCGGCAGGCTTTTCAGCGCCGGATTTCTCTTTGTCTCCCGAAGACGCCTTAGGGCCGGCTTCCTTAAAATCGCACTCCCGGAAAATTTCCATCACCTTTGCGGGATCCTGAACATTGGGAGCCGCTAAAACGCTTAAAGGCACCGGTAGTTCCACATCGGTCTTAATGGTCACCAGAATGCGGGACAGCTTAATCTGATCCTGCTCCTTCAGAAACTTCTCCTTGAAGGCGCCGGCGCCCCGAAATTTCAATTTGGCCACCTCATCAAGACGCTCCGTTATCGCATCAAGATCCCCGATGCCATTGAGCACTGCCTGAGCCGACTTGTCTCCGATGCCGGTCATGCCGGGAACGTTGTCTACCTTATCTCCCTTAAGGGTCAGAAAATCTCTGATAAGCTCCGGGGGCACGCCGAACTTCTCAATAACCCCAGCCCGATCCAGCACTGTCCCGTTCATGGTGTCCTCGATGCGGACATTGCGGGCCACCAGCTGCGCCAGATCCTTATCCCCGGATTCAATAATAAGCGGGATCCCCTGCTCCTCGGCGCTGACCGCATAAGAACCCAGCACATCATCAGCCTCCACTCCGGGCACCTCTATCAGCGGATATCCGGAGGCCGTGATATACCGGCGGATCCAGGGAAGCTGGCTTCTTAAATCATCGGGCATCGGTTTTCTGGTGGCCTTGTATTCCGGATACAGTTCCTTCCGGAAAGAGGGGCCGTGAGCGTCAAATACCACTGCCAGCGAAGATCCGGGGTGTTTTTTATGCAGGTTGTTCAGCATGTTGATATAAACCCGCACCGCTCCGGTGGGTTCATTCCGGGAATTGGTCATGCCTGCATGAATGGTGCTGTAGTAAGCCCGGTAGAGAAAATTATTGCCGTCAACCAGAATAATGGGTTCTGTCATTAAATAAAACTCCTAACGAACAATGCCGGAAACAAGATAAAAACCCAGACCGGTCACTAAAAGACACAGCGCCACACTGGCCGTTACGTTAACAGCCGCGCTTAAATACAAACCGTTCTGAATAAGTTTGACAGTGGCCAGCGAAAATGATGAGAATGTGGTAAAGCCTCCCAGCACCCCCGTTACCAGAAAAAGCCGCCAGTTCTCCATGCCGCCCCGGGAGACTACGTAAGCGGTTATCACCCCGATAAGAAAGCTTCCCGCCACGTTCACAAACAGCGTCCCCGCCGGAAAGGAGGTAAATCTGCTGTCGATAACTTCTGAGCAGAAATGCCGGCCCATGGCTCCCAGAGCTCCGCCGGCTGCTACCAGCAGATAAGCAATCACAGCCGCACCTCCAGTTCCCAGCCCAGACTCCTTTCAATTTCCGCCTCCTCCCTGAGCAGGGAAGTAACCAGATAGTGCGGAGCCTTAAGATCCCTGTCCGGAGTTACTATCAGAAGGTTGGGCTCCTCCGCCTGAAAACGGAAGCACTGCCCCAGCACCAGATCCGTGCGTCCCACGCAGATAATAAAGGCAATCCGAAGCAGCCGCGCCAGTTTGCAGGCTGTTTCATAGGAAACCACCGACTGCTGTCTCAGAGCTTCGATATTAAAAGCATCTCTTTCATTGCACAGGAGAGCAGCCAGAAGCCTTTTCTGATCCACACTAAAGCCCGGCATATCTATATTGTTGATAATATAGGCCGCATGCTGCGGGGCTCGCCGGTACTCAATGCACAGTCCGAGCTCCGAAAGCAGAGCGGCGGCCTTGTACAAAGATACCGCATTAGGATCACTGAGTCCCCAGGAATCTCTGACATCACCCAAAGCGCTCATAGCCACAGTCATAATCCTTTGCGCCTGCTCTCTGTCCATCTGATAGCGGGCAATAACGCTGTCCACCGTGCGCACCTTGGTATTACCGCTGGAGAAATCTCCCAGCAGGCTGTAGATAATCCCTTCTCTGAGAGCGCCGCCGGCCAGACTGATTTCTCTGACATTGAGGATATGGTAAATTGCCGACAGGATGGCGAGGCCTCCGGGAAGAACCGCCAGTCTCTCCGGAGTAAGTCCCGGAATGCAAAGAGAGGCAATAGATCCCTGTCTTATGGTTTCATTCTTAAGTTTTTTCAGATAATCTGGAGTCACTCTCTCGTTATATCCGCCGGCTACCACCATTTCATGAAGAGCCTGTACCGTGCCTGAGGCACCGAGACAGCAGTCAAAGCCGTAATGAAGGTATTCCTGGGCATACGGCGCAATAACCGCAATAGCGGCCTCTATCGCCTCATCATATTTTTCCTGAGTAATAAGCCCGTCTCCAAAAAACCGGGACTGCCATGTTACGCATCCCATGGACAGGCTGTGAATCACATGGATTTCCGGACCGTTGCCCAAAATCATCTCCGTGGAAGCGCCGCCGATATCCACAACCAGCATCCGCCCCTGTATTCCGGAGGTACTCATTACCCCGTGATAAATGATGCGGGACTCCGTTTCTCCGGAAATCACATTGATTTTATGTCTGAGGATCTGTTCTCCAACTCTGACAAACTCTTCGGAATTAACCGCGAATCTGAGAGTGGCGGTGGCGACAATGCGGATATTCGCATCCGGAATATTTTCCAGCTGATCCGCAAAGAGCCTGAGGCAGTCCCAGCCGCGCTGCATGGCCTCCTGGGAAAGCCGGCTGTCGCTGTCCAGCCCGGATGCCAGACGCACCTTGCGTTTGATGCGGCAAACAGCGCTTACGGCGCCTGCAACATTTCTGACGATGAGAAGGTGAAAGCTGTTTGACCCTAGGTCAATTGCAGCATAAAGAGGAGACGATCCTGACATAAAAAACCTCTCTCAGTCTGTCCGGTCATGTTCTTATCATAGATAAGTCATATCATGTAAACAACAGAAAACATTCTGAAAGTACGGTTTTTACGGAATACATCTCTACATTGTCAGCAATTTTTATCAGTTATCCGAAAATTCGCCGCAAATGTGCTATAGTCTGAGAGAGGTCTTTTCAGACTTTTGACGGAAGTTTTCCGTCGTCGCTCACAGGAAGGGAACAAATTATGTCAGAAGTGATTGAAATTGATGACAGTATGTTTGATGAAAAGGTGTTTCAGAACAAGAAGCCGGTTCTGGTGGATTTCTATGCCAAATGGTGCGGCCCCTGCAGAATGCTGGCCCCGGTAATAGCCGAGGTGGCCGGGGAAACTCAGGATATGGATTTCTGCAGCGTTGATATTGAAAAGGCCCCCGCCTTAGCTGCTAAATTCGGCATCCGCAACATTCCAACCCTGCTGCTGTTTAACGGCAATGATCTGGTGGCCCGGCAGACCGGAGCGTTAGCCAAGCCCCAGCTTCAGGAATTCATCAATCAGGCTCTGTAACCCGCCGGGATTATCTTAAAGGAACCGCGGCATCCCGCGGTTTTTTTCTGGAAACCCGCGCGCCAAAAGCCGAAAACACATCAGAAGCGCATTCCCGGAACTTTCTTTTTGCTGCTCCGTTTTTCTGTTGTCGCGCTTTCTTTGTTATTTCGTTTTCGCTGTTACTCAGCTCTCTCAGCCTGCCGATCCTTCAGCTGCCTGAGCGCCGCCTGAAAACCCTGCTCCCATCCTCTGCGGGTTTCAGAATCAGCCAGGGCATACTGATCCTCGGGAATAAATCTGATTTTGGTGCCGACCCGGGCTTCGGATCCCATGACCGCCACCCATTTAGGATTGTACTTTCTGACTGCGGTTTTATCCCACTCCAGCACCTGTTTCATGGTAATCTCCAGCTTTTCCGGATTAAGCTTGGCAAAGTTTCCGATTTCAGCGCCGTAAACCTTGCTGAGCTCGGTAACTCCCTGATGGGTGGTTCTGTCCAGAGATTTGTTGGCATCGGAACGAGCCCTGAGCTGCGCCGTATAATACCAGAACATGGCGGTTTCATAATTGCCGGAACGGAACACCTGCACGGCATAGGACATCAGCACCGGCGGCGGATAGCTGTCCGGATCGTTCATGACCTCCTTGATGGTGTCCACATCGCCGTCGGCAATCTCCTGCATGATCTTTTCGGTTTTCTCGAAATGCAGATCGGCATACTCTCCCTTGTAGCTGTTAATAACCCGGCTGATTTCCTTGAAAGCCTCTCTGGACTTTACCGCATCCTCATCCTCATCCGCCACGGGAACACCGTTTTTATAGGTCTGCGAAACGCACCCGGCAGCAAATGCCAGAGCAAAGCCTGAAATGACTGAAAACATTAAAATTTTTGAAAGCGCTTTTTTCATCTTGCTGTCCCGGACTGACGGCCCGCCGGATGGAGCTTTTTGCCTCCCCGGATTATTACCTCCACGGGCCGTCTCATAAAAAAACATGTGGCATTTTATCACGGATAAGGCTCCATGACAGGAATCCCCGGCCTCGCAAACACCTTACAAATATCATCCTGACAGAAAAACCGCCGGAGTAGTATAATTCGCACATCATTCGACTGTCAGCAATCAGCTGTCAACAACCAACAAGCAACCAACGGTCAGAAAATGTCAGATACCAATATTCTTCTTCTTTGCGGCGGAGACGGTTCCGAACACGCCATTTCTCTGGTAAGCGCCTCATATATCAGAGAACAGCTTGAAAAAAGTCCGGATTTCAAGGTAATTCAGGTAATTGCTCACCGGAATTACTGGGAAACGGAAGACGGCAGCCGCGCCAGTCTGGGAATGGATCAGGTGCTCAGGACGGATCGGGAGGCATTCCGCATCGATTACGCGGTGCCGTGCATTCATGGCATTCCCGGAGAAACCGGCGACATCCAGTCATTTCTGGAAATTTCCGGAGTGCCCTATCTGGGCTGTCCCCCGGAGGGAAGCGCCCTGGCCTTCAACAAAATCAGCGCCAAGCTGTGGTTTGACGCCGCCGGCATTCCCAATACCCCGTTCACATTTATGGACTCCCGGGATCCGGCAAACCTGAATAAGGCTCATGAATTCTTCCGGAAATACGGCGCCGTGTTTGTAAAGGCGGCATCTCAGGGCTCCTCTGTCGGCTGCTACCGGGTTGACCGCGAGGACAGCCTTGACGAATGCATTGCTCATGCTTTCGGCTACAGCAGCTCCGTGCTGGTGGAAAAGTGCCTGAAGCCGCGGGAGCTGGAAACTGCCGTCTATGAATATCAGGGGCAGCTTATTGTGACAAATCCGGGAGAAATCATTACTCCCAGCAATAACTTCTATACCTTTGAAGAAAAGTACAATCAGGACTCTCATTCCAGCACCAGAATCACCGCAGATGTCAGTCCGGAAATCCAGCAGGAAATCCGCGGCTATGCCGAAAGAGCCTTCAGACTTCTTAAGCTGAAGGATCTTTCCCGCATTGACTTCTTCTATACCGAGGAAGACGGCGTGATTTTGAACGAAATCAATACCTTCCCCGGCATGACTCCCATCTCCATGTTCCCTAAAATGCTGGAAAACCATGGCGAACGCATGCAGGATTTTCTGAGAGACCGGGTGCTGACAGCCCTTAAAAAATAGGTGCTCTGCCCGTGCTCATAAAGCCCCGGAGGCTCTCTTCTGGGCTTTTCACATCTTTGGCTGTTATTCAGCCGTTATGTTTCTCGGACTTCTTTACCGTAATCCCAGTTCCTGTCGCAATCCTGATTCGAAAGCAAACCCGCCGCCATCTGCAGATAGAGGATAGCTGATCAGAGGTTCGGATCCGGCCCGCCGGTTCTGTTTATGAAAATGTTTTCCTAAAGTTGCAGATTTGTGAAACATGGACACATCCGCGCATACGGTTATCATTAAAACTTGAATGGGCAGGCATTTTCCTTTGACTAATTCTGATATAAAGGGAAGGATCAATATCGATCCCTCGGAACAATAATAAAGGAGCTCCAAGTATGAGAATGTCTCAGGAGCAGATCAGAAACAGTCTGGATCAGGCTCTTAAAGAAGAGCAGTTCGTAATCTATATTCAACCGCAATACAATCACTCCAACAAAGCTCTTATCGGCGGCGAGGCTTTGGTGCGCTGGTTTCATCCCGAACATGGCATGCAGTCTCCGGCAGACTTTATTCCGATATTTGAAGAAACAGGCCAGATTCCCCGTTTGGATCTCTACGTTTTTGAACAGGTCTGCAAATACCAAAAAAGCTGCATCGACAGGAAGGAGGAATGCTATCCGATATCCTTCAATGTTTCCCGGGAGGATCTGCAGGTTCCGGACTATATCGATTCCATGGAAAGGATCCGCCAGAAATACGATGTTCCGGTCAGCTTTCTCAGAGTTGAAATTACGGAGTCGTCCGCAGTGGGCAGCATCGACTTTATTGTAAAGCTCGTGGATCGTCTGCACCGCTTAGGCTATCTGGTGGAAATGGATGATTTCGGCAGCGGTTACTCCTCGTTAAACGTGCTCAAGGATCTCAAGGTAGACATTATCAAGCTGGATCTGAAATTTTTTGCCGGCGAGGTCGGGGGACGCGGCGGCATTATCATAAGCTCTGTGGTAAATATGGCCAAATGGCTGAATACCCCGGTAATCGCCGAAGGGGTGGAAACCAAGGATCAGGCTGATTATATGCTGAGCATCGGCTGCGAGCTCATTCAGGGGTTCTATTACTCCAGGCCGCTGCCCACAGAGGAATTTCATAAACTGACCGCCCAGAAGACCTTCCAGAAATCCATTAATCCCAGCCAGTTTATCGAAAATCTGGATACCGGCCGCTTCTGGAATCCGGAATCCCTGGAAACCCTGATCTTCAGCAATTTTGTGGGAGGGGCCGCCATTCTGCTTTATTCCCTGGACGGCTCCGCCGAGATTTTGCGCATCAACAATAAGTATCTCCGGGAAATTTCCATGAATCTCACGGAAAAGGATGTGCTCAGCAACGATCCCTGGGAGTACTTTGATGCGGAAAACAAGAGAATTTACCAGAGCACTCTGGAAAAGGCCATAAAGTCAAAGGACGAGGAGGAATGCGAAACCTGGCGAACCTTTGTATCCGGCTGCTGTTCCCCGGAGAGGCTGTGCATCCTGAGCTCCATGCAGCTTATCGGCACTATGGAAAACAAATACCTCTTTTACATCATGATTCGCAATATCACTAAGGAAAAACGGATCTTTAATGAAATCTACGCCAGCGATCAGCGCTTCCGGGCCGCCAGCGAACATGAAAACATCTACGCCTGGGAATACTGCATCGCCACCAAGGAAATGCGTCCCTGCTTCCGCTGCATGCGGGATCTGGGAGTGCCCGCCGTGGTGGAAAACTATCCGGAACCCCTGATAGATGCCGGCATCTTTCCGCCTGATTACGCGGATATGTACCGCGACTGGATGCGGCAAATCGATGCGGGAGCGCCCAGCATGGAAGGAGTTATTCCGCTTACCGTAGGCCGGATTCCTTTTCTCATCAGATATACCACCGAGTTTGATGAGAACGGGAGACCGGTAAAGGCCTTCGGCTCCGCGCGGCTTATTGAGACCAAGCTTCCCGAAACTGATCCCGCCGGCGGCAAAAAGGAATCCTGATTTCCAGAACTGCCAGATCAAAAGCCAAGGCCCGGATTATTCCGGGCCTTCTCTTTAAGGGGGTCATCTCAGAACTTAAGCGTATTAACAGGATCAGCCGCCCTGCTTCATAGCCCTGAAAAACTCGTCATTGGTCTTGGTGAGCAGCAGCTTGTCCAGGAGAAATTCCATAGCCTCAGTCTCGCCCATGGAATGCACCACCTTGCGCAGGATCCACATCTTCTGCAGCTCCTCCGGAGCGGTAAGAAGCTCCTCGTGCCGGGTGCCGGATCTGGTAATGTCGATAGCGGGGAACACTCTCTTCTCGGCAATCTTTCTGCTGAGCTGAAGCTCCATATTACCGGTGCCCTTGAACTCCTCGTAAATAACGTCATCCATTTTTGAGCCGGTTTCAATGAGAGCGGTGCCGATAATGGTAAGAGAACCGCCTTCCTCCACGTTACGAGCGGCGCCGAATATTCTCTTCGGCCCCTGAAGAGCATTAGCATCAACACCGCCGGTAAGAACCTTTCCGGATGAAGGAATCACGGTATTAAAGGCCCGGGCCAGTCTGGTAATGGAATCCAGCAGAATAACCACATCCCGCTTATGCTCCACGAGACGCTTAGCTCTTTCGATTACCATCTCAGACACCTGAATATGTCTCTGGGGCGGTTCATCAAAGGTAGAAGCGATTACTTCGCCATCCACCAGTCTCTTCATCTCAGTAACTTCTTCAGGACGTTCGTCAATGAGAAGCACAATAAGATGGCATTCCGGGTTATTGGATCTGATGCTCTGCGCAATATTCTGGAGCAGCATGGTTTTACCGGCCTTAGGAGCTGCCACCACGAGTCCGCGCTGTCCCTTGCCGATGGGGGAAGTCAGATCGATCACCCGGGCGGTCAGATCCTCCTTGGAGCCGTTTCCTCTTTCAAGCCGCATTCTCTCATTGGGATGCAGCGGCGTCAGGTTCTCAAAAAGTATTTTGTTACGCGAGCTTTCCGGAGGATCGGAATTAACCTCTTCAACTCTGGTAAGGGCGAAATACTTTTCGTTTTCGCCTCGGGGCGGGCGAATGCGGCCCTTGATGGAATCCCCGGTATGAAGATTAAGGTGTGCAATCTGAGTAGAGGACACATAGATGTCATCCGGTCCCGGAAGATAGGAGCAGTCCGGGCTTCTGAGAAAACCGTAGCAGCGGCTGTTTATATTACCGTTGGAATCAGGAATAATCTGAAGAACACCCTCGCCAAAAATATCATCGCCGCCCTTGGCCTGGCTTTTAAGAATGTTATAAATGATATCCTTGCGGGTCATGCGACCGACATTGGTTAATCCGAGCTCTTCGGCCTTGGTCACAAGCTCGGGAGTTTGCATGTTTTTAAGATCTGTTAGGTTCATAAGACGAATTGAGTGCGAAGACGCATATCACCCGGAGAAAAAGATCGGGTCAGACTGCGGAAAAATTAAAGAAAGATTACAATGAAACAAAGGTCATGCGACCTTGTGGCGTTAAGGGTATCACCCCCGGCGGCTTTTGTCTAGTAAAATTTGAGATCCGTCTCAATATTCAGAGTCAGTCCCTGTTCGCAGCAAAACGGCCCGGCGGTGAAGATTTCCGGATCAGGCATCAAGGAAGTCCAGATCCGTGTCGAGGCAGCTTTGATCAAGCTCTTCCACAAAACTGCTGGGGCCGGTGTTATATTTCCCATAGTAGGACATCCGGGTCTCGGCATATGACAGGAAAAGAAGCTCCTTGGCTCTGGTAATGGCAACGTAGGCCAGCCGGCGCTCCTCTTCAAGACGCTCAGCCTCTTTTTCAAAGCTGCTGTACCGCTCCAGCGGCAGCAATCCCTGTTCAAAACCGGCAATTATCACCGCCCCGAATTCCAGTCCTTTGGAACAATGAATAGTCATCAGATTGACAGCGTGGTTTTCTTCGCTTTTGAGAAGCTCCGAGCTGGGCATAAGAGCGGCAGAAGCTAAATATATCTGAATAAAATCTCTTAAAGAGTATTTATTATCGCTGTTATCTGCATCATCTTCTTCATCTGATTCCGGTTCCGCCATTCCCTGATCCTCAATCCCCTGATCCTCAACTTCCAGATAATCACGGTTGGCAATATCTGATATCAGCTCATCAAGATTGCCCGTGCGGTCAATGCTTCTGTCGGCTTCCTCCTTGGCTGTCTTTTCCTGATAATAATCACGAAGACCGCTGTCAGTAATCACGCTTTTCAGAAATGCGGCGATATCCTCGCTCTTGCCGGGAATTTCCTCAAGACGGGCGGCAAACCCCTTAATCAGTGCAATAAAATCCTTAAGAGGCCGGGATTTGTTTTTGGTGACATACATTTCGGCAGCCCGAAACATGCTTACGCCGAACTCATGATGCAGCGCTTCAATTTTGCTCAGGGTAACCTTGCCGATTTTACGGGCGGGAACATTGACGATTCTGCTGAATGAAATATTATCCTCAGGATTGATTATCAGCCGGAGATAAGCCAGGGCGTTTTTGACCTCCTCCCGGTCATAAAAGCGGGCGCCGCCATAAATGTTATATTCTATGCCATATGCAACCAGCTCCTTTTCAATGAGGCGAGACTGCGCGTTGGTGCGGTAGAGAACGGCAATATCCGAGGGATCCCGGCCCAGATTGTCCACGAGTTTTCTGATGGTTTTGGCGATTTCCTCAGCTTCGTCGTTGTTATCATAGGATTCCAAAAGCTTGACCATGGTGGCATCCGGGTTATGAGTAATCAGATTCTTTTCCGCCAGGTGCTTGGTATTATTCTTTATCAGACTGTTGGCATTGCTCAGAATAGCCTTGGTGGAACGGTAATTCTGCACCAGCTTGATCATTTTTACCGGGGCAAACTCCTTCTGAAAATAAAACATATTCTCCACAGCCGCGCCGCGCCAGCCGTAAATAGACTGATCATCATCTCCCACTATAAGAACATTAGCCGGCTTCTTTTCGGGATCCAGGTTTTCCGCGCCGCTTATCAGCTTCAGCCAGCGATACTGCAGGCTGTTGGTATCCTGAAACTCGTCCACCAGAATTTCCTGAAATTTCATCCGGATATACTGTCTTACCCGCGGCTGATTCTCAATAAGCTCGCAGGTTCTGAGAATAAGCTCCTCAAAATCCGCCTGATCGCTTTTATCGCATCGGTTCTGATACTGAGCATAAACATCATAAAAGCTGGGCAGAATACTCTCACCCTCCATGCCGGGACGATTTCCCCGCGCCTTTTCATCCATGATTTTCTGAAGATAGTTACGGGCATTGTATTTGACATTGTTAACCCAGACCTCTGCCGGCAGGTTCAGTTCCTCCATCACCTTCTTAACCACAGACAGCTGATCGGCAGTATCAATAATGGTGAAATTTCTGGTGAGTCCGGCTTCCGCGGCAAAATTTCTGAGTATATGAGAGGATGCCGTATGAAAGGTATAAGCCCAAAGCCGACGGGAGCTGTGCTCTCCCAGAATAAGAGCCAAACGATCCCTCATTTCCCGAGCGGCTTTATTGGTAAAGGTCACTGCCAATATACGGTTTGCATCCACCCCGCAGTGTTCCACCAAATAGGCAATTCGGGAAACCAGTACCCGTGTTTTCCCGGTGCCGGCTCCTGCCAGCACCAGAATATTCTGCCGCGGCGCTGTTACAGCTTCCTTCTGTTCCTCGTTTAACCCGGCGGTAATCTGATCAGAATCTTTCATTTTGGACATTCCTGTCATTTAAGAACCAGCTGAAAAAACAGCCTGCATCTGCTGTTTTCCAGAAATTGTTCCACGTGGAACATTATGAAAAAAAACGGACAACACTGCTGTATTCCCGTGAAACACCATATTGTTCCACGTGGAACATTTTGCTATAACCGGTTACATGATTAGCTCCGGAACCGTTCGGCAAAATTATAGCAGTAAATCAATAAGCTCCCGAATATGGGAAATCATAACATGAGGGAGAGCTATGAGCTCTCTTTCCGTTTTCCGGTACTGCGTCTGCCAGCAAACCTGACAGCCGAAACGCAGAGCTCCTGAGATGTCATTCAGGGGATCATCGCCGACAAACAGCAATTCCCGGGGAGAAATTCCGTAGTAACCGGCAGCCATCAGGAACAAATCCCCGGCCGGCTTCGGAGAAAAACCTGACACCGGTAGCCAGATATGTTCAAAGACAGGGGCAAGACGCGTTCTTTTCATATCGGCATTGCCGTTGGACAATGCTGCCATGGGATAATGCCGGCGCAGAGCATTCAGAGTTTCCAGCGTATCATCCGGTATTTCTATCCGGGAACGCACTCTGATAAATTCCTCGGTAATGCCGTGGGCCAGAACACCGGCCTTATCCCGGGGATAACCGAAATCCAAAAGGATCTTTCGGTAAGCGAAATACCGCACCATGGAAACATCCGCCGCCAGCTCCGGACACTCTCTTATAACAGCCGCTTTGGTTTCAGCGTACTCTTCCGGAGACAAAGTCCTGCCGCCGAGATAATGTCTCCCGGCAAACTCCCTGATATATCTTTCGGCAGCAGCTATCGGAACCGTATTGTCGTAGAGGGTATCATCAAGATCAAAACATATCGCCCGAGGTCTTGTGAAGGATTTAAAGAAAATCACTTTGTCCCGTCTTCTTCGCTGTTCAGGTTATCCCCATAATTTTTGCCGCTCTTCAGCGCCAGGGGATGATGATTGTCATACACCTTTTTAAGATCTCCGATGTCCAAATGGAGATAAACACCGGTAGTATTAGTTGAAGCATGCCCCATCAGTTCCTGAATGACCTTAATATCCGCTCCGCCCCGAAGCATTTCCGTGGCAAAGGAATGTCTGAGCTTGTGAGGATGAACCTGCACCGGCAGAGAATTTTCCAGCCCCTTCTTCTTTATCATGATCTGCACCGCCCTGGTGGTCAGCGGATTACCGTACCTGTTAATAAAGACATTGGAGCACAAAGGTTCATAGGTATCTCTGACATGGTACCATCTCGTAAGGGCTCGGATCCCGTAATCGCCGCAGGGAACATACCGCTCCTTGTTACCTTTACCCACCACATGCAGCATGCCGTGTTCCAGATCCACATCCTCCAATGTCAGCGAAACCGCCTCTGCCACCCGTAAACCGCTGGAAAACAAAAGCTCGATAATGGCATTGTCCCGGTAATCCCGCGGCTCCGGATTCGGCGGCAGCTTTATCAGTTCACTGAACTGATCCTCAGTAAGGTATTCCGGAAGCTTGGGCTGAAATTTCGGTGATTCTATATTTAACATAAAATCATTGCTGATCCGTCCTTTGCTGCGCAGGAATTTATGAAAGCTTCTTAAAACGCTCAGAAAATGAGCCTTGGATCTGCCGGACATGCGCTTGGACGGATCATTAAGATTTTCCAGCGCGCGGAGAATTTTGCGGATGTTTACCGGAGTGACATCTTCCCAGGATCTGATTTCCGGATAGAAATTATAGAGCTCATATACCGCTCTTTTAAGGGTAAGCCGGTATGATTCCACTGTTTTTTCGCTGTAATTGCGTTCCAGAATCAGATATTCCAGAAAATCAGCTACCGGAGGAAAAAGAGAATTCTCCTGAAAAGAAAAACCATCATCGGATGTCATTTGGTCCATCTCCGAAATTTTCCGCAGCAGAACCTGCAAAAAGAACACCAACGGAAGGCAATGGCCGCAGGCGTCAGATTTCAACCATGCCGCTGAATACAAAATTTACCCGGGCGGTGAGAGAAACGGAGCCGTCATTGTTCCGGCGCACCTCCTCGGTTCCTGACCTTGAAACAATCTTTACGGGAGAGTCCAGAATATCATGCATGAAACCGGCAACAGCGCTTACTGCAGCTCCGGTTCCGGAGGACGGGCATTCCCCCTTTTCCTGACGATAGCTCCTTAGCGACAATTCATGCCTGTTTATCACTTCCATGAAATCAACCTGGGGAGCCCCGGAAAAGCGATCCAAGGCTGCCAGATCCTGCCCCATGCCCGCGGCATCCGCCTTTTCCAAATCACAGGATTCCACTATCACATGAGCATCCGGAAATCCGATCACCGACACGAGAACCCCTTTCTTGCCGTACTCCAGAATATAGGTCTTTTCCTGCTTCTTGGTTTTAAAGCCCAAACGGAAGGGATCGAAAACCGGCAGTCCCAGATTTGCGGAAATCTCATTTTCGTCAGAGACATCAAGAGTCATCAGGCCGCCGTTATACCCGGCCCTGATGCAGGAACGGTTTATGAGCCGGCGGTCTCTGACAAAACGCCCCATGGCAAGAGAGGCATGGCCGCTCAGGGGACGCTCCTGCCCGGAAGCTCCGAACACCCTGAAATAGAAATCAGTATCCGGATCATACGGGGGTTCCACCAGGGCAAATTCCGAAAACCCCACTCCGGTACAGCGCCGGGCCCATTTTGAGATCTTTTCAGGCACCGGGAAAATTTTTTCGGTTACGGCATCCATAACCATAAAATCCTGTCCCAGACACTCCATTTTTGAAAAATGGACAAGCATTGCCCTCTCCCTGTTCCCTGCGCCATCACCGCTCTCAGGCTTTTAGGTTCGCCGGCGGAACCTGACGGCTGTTAAAGCTCTTCCCCGCGCCAGAGATCTTCCGGAGATTCTCTTCTGCGGATTACCCGATGCTCTGTTCCCGATACCATAACCTCGCAGGGCCGCGTTCTGGAGTTGTAGTTTGACGACATGGAGAAGCCATACGCCCCGGCTCCCTGCATCACCAGAAAATCTCCGGGCTTAACCCGGAGGCTTCTTTCCTTGCCCAGAAAATCTCCGGTTTCGCATACCGGTCCTACTACATTGAATACCTTCTCCGGAATGCTTTCATCCGCTTCAGCCTCTTCGATTTTCATCCAGGCCTGATAAAGAGAAGGTCTGATCATATCATTCATGGCCGTATCGACAATGCAGAAATCCGTAAGCTCACCTTCCTTCAGATACTCGCAGCGAGACACCAGAATACCGGCATTGGCCACGAGAGATCTGCCGGGTTCGCAGATAAGGAGGAGTCCCAGCCCCTGAATTTTCTTTAAAATCGTTTCCATATAGGCTTTCCGGGAGGGCGGCACTTCATTGTTGTAAACGACGCCAAGGCCGCCGCCAACATCGATATGCTTAAGATTGATTCCCTCCTCTCTGAGCCTGTCAATGAGCCGGATCAAACGAGCAATGGCATCCTCAAAGGGGGCCAGGCTGGTGAGCTGAGAGCCGATGTGGCAGTCTATGCCCGCAATCTCAAGACCGGGCAGATCCCGGGCTCTTTTGTAAAGACTGAAGGCTCTTTCCACCGGCACCCCGAATTTGTTGGATTTAAGCCCGGTGGAAATGTAAGGATGGGTTCCGGCATCCACATCCGGATTCACTCTGACGGAAACCCGGGCGGTTTTGCCGGCGGCAGCGGCAATGCTGCTTATCCGTTCCATTTCCGCCTCTGATTCCACATTGAAGGAGAGAATCCCCGCATCCAGAGCAAAGGTTATCTCCTTTTCTGTTTTGGCTACGCCCGAATACACCACCTTGGCAGGATCTCCGCCGGCCTTAAGCACTCGGGCCAGTTCGCCTCCTGACACAATATCAAATCCGGCTCCCAGGGAAGCCATAAGCCTGAGCACGGAAAGATTACTGTTGGCCTTTACGGCATAGCAGATCAGGTGCGGAAAATCCCCGGCGCTTTTATCAAATTCGCTGAAGTGGTCTCTCAGCGCCTTTTCTGAATAAATATACATGGGGGTGCCATACTGCAAGGCCAGAGAAGATACTGAAACTCCTTCAGCCATCATTGAGCCTTTTTCATTGCGTTCAAAAGTTTCCATGTCAAATACCTCTTTTTAGGAATAACGCCCAGCGCGCGGGGATTCATTTTAGCAGCTAACAGGCGGATATCATCAGATATTTGCAAAATCCGGACGCTCCCCTGCAAGGATCCGGCTCACAAGAACCGGAAAAGAAAAAAACAGCTACTCCCTGTCCGTTTCCGGAGTTTCTTCTGCTGGCGCCGCAGAAGAAGCCGGATTCAAAGAATAATCTTCTGACAAAGCCCCGGACTCAGCAGTCTTTTCATCGCTGCTCTCCTCAGGAAGGTACAGCCCCCCCTTAAGTCCGCATCCTGAAAGCAGCGACATCAATATCAGCGCGATAAAAAACTGTCTCTTAATCACCGAAACCCCCGTCTCTTTATGGAAAATTCATGAGTCCTGCAAGGATGCTACGGCACCGCCAGAGGTACGATGCTCGATCCGTCGCCGGAAACGCGATAGTACTGCGGCAGATTGAAATACTGCCGGCATCTCACATATCTGTTGCTTTCATTGTCCAAAAGCTTGGCATAATGCCGATTGATATCCAGCACCAGTTCTCTGATGTTTCCGGTAAACCTCCGATAAACCTTTATCCGGCGCTCGGTGTCAGAATTAAAGATATCCCAGACTCCCGGCGCCACCTCCTGAAAGAAGAACTGCTGAAGTCCCGTGGTAGCGCTGTTAAGCACCGCTTCCGGCACATCCTGAGGATCCTGAGGTATTTCGTTGTCCCCCAGTGTCACCGAAAGTCCCTGGTAATTACAGGAAATAACATAGTCATTTCCGGAAATATTAACCTTAAAAAAGCCCTTTTGCGGATTGTTTATGCAGCTTCTGATTTTTTCCAGAACATCCAGCATTCCGGCCCGGATATAAACCTCCAGAGCCTTGCCGTACTGAAAAAACACCAAAGACCGCAGAGAATGCTCCTTTCTGTGAAAAAATCTGCCGACATCCTTCACAAAGTCGGTAATGCAGTGATTGGTATCAGTTTCGGAATAGCTGTTTACAAAAAACTGATTCCAGGAGGTTCTCAGCACCATAATCACCGAACCGATAAGGGAGATTCTTTTGCTGCCGACTGAAAATATATTGGTGGCATTAATGTTTTCATCCCCGTTCTTCAAAAGCTCCCCGGCGGGATCTCTTTCCAGATTTACAAAAACCGCCACATCTCTGACCATTTCCGGGTTGAGCAGATCCTCATTGGTAATCTTGCCGGAAATTTCCGGAAAAGCCCGTGAAAGATCACTCGTAAACTGACGAATTCTGGGGCCGGTAAGAATCTGGTTCCGGGTATGAACGCTGATAGAGGTCTTTTCGGAAATCATCCCGTTGACCCAGCACTCCACTATGGCCGACCCCAGATCCGGAAAAAATGCCAAAGGCTTCTTCTGGCTGATAATCACCCGATCCATCCGACTCTGGGCGTAGACATACCAGCCGTTGCGGCACACTCCGGAAGCCCCCGACTCCACAAAGGTGATGCTGCTCTCAGCAGCAATCTGACCGATATTAAGGTTGTAGATCTTGATTTTTCCCGGAGAAGTATCAAAGGCAGTGTAAAGCTTGCGGCTGAGCACCCGAATGTCTCTGAATCGGATGGAATCCTTGATATTGTTCCGAATGCCGAAATTTAAAAGAGCCTTGTAGCTTTGCATCATGCTGTCAAATAGGATGCCGTACACCCGGCGCACCTCGTTGATATGCCAGCGAAATCTTTCATCGATAAAGCTGAGCTCCCGGTCAGACCAGTTCCACTCCTTCAGAAGGCGGTAAAACAGTTTTTTGCGTTCCGCCCGAATGTCAGAGTCCGCCATTGCCTTCATTCCGGCGGAGATCTTGAAATAAAAGCAGAGCTTTAACAGATATTCCCGCTGCGGATCCTGCTGTTTTTCCAGATAATTGGCGATTTTCAGATAACAGCAGTAATAAGAATCCATCTCCGGAACATAGCTGTCATTTTTCTGAATGGTATCCCGTATAAGAATGGACAGGAGCTCCGTATCGGGATATTCGGCGCTGTAAACCTCCATCAGCATGATTTTAAGCGCTGCCTTGAAGGGATAATCTATGCCCTTGTACAGAAGCCAGAGAGCGGAACCGTAATACTCGTCCACCGGAATCTTTCCCACGCTCCCCAGATCCAGCCATTCTTCCCTTTTGATAATCTTCTTCCGGAAAAGCCCATCGATATACTGACTGTAATTCTTTTCATATTCGCGGGGAACCAGCATCCAAACAAGTTTCTGCCCGCCGAGATAGATGGAACTGCGATAAAACTCATCCAGAAGAAAAAGCTTCTGGGCGCTGCCGCAGCTTTCCTCGTCCGTGCGCTGATCGTTCTGGGGATTGGTAAACTGATCCTCCTTGACTATAAAAAAATTGATCTCCACCCCGCGATCTTCCGCCTTTTGCCGGATTACCTCGCATTTCTTTTCCAGAAGAGCGATTTTTTCAGCGCTCATGTGCCTGGAAACACAGACCCAGTAGTCTATATCTGATTTCGGTCCCTGACCGATGGAGGAGGTGCTGCCCATGCAGTAAAGGGCCAGGATGGATTCATCGCGGGAAATAATGGAATAGTAGCCGGCGCTGCCGCTTAAGGAAGAAATATAAGCCTGCTGTTCCGGGGTCAGCTCAAAATTGCGGATGCCGTGAGGAACCTCCACGCCATCCGGAGAATCCTCAACATAAGACGGAACCGCCAGGTGATTGTAATGCAAAAAAACCGGAACAAGATTAAAGATTTCCTGAGCCTCGGGATTCATCATGGAAAGAGCGCGGGCAATTCTTGCCCGGTTGTTTTCCAGATAGCGCTGTTCATATATCTTGGTACGGGAATAATCAAAATCCATATCAGCCGCAGGTGCAAAAATTCAGATTAAAAGCCTTTGTCAGCAATATCAGCAATCACAAAAATCACGCAGGATAATTAAGCTTTACTGCCTCCTGATAAAATGAAGCCGCCTGTTCCGGATGGCCCGATTTCAAAAGACACTGGCCGAGCTTAATATAGTAAAGCGGCCGGGGCTGCTCCCTGACCAGCACTTCAAACATTTCCCGGGCTTCCCTGATTTCATCAAGAAAAAGATGCATATTTGCCCGGGCCGCCAGCATGGCAAAGGATGTTCCCTCGCTGTCAAGGCTGTTTAAAAGATCCAGAACACTCCGGTCGCCGATATTCCAGGCGGCAATTCCTGCAAAAGCCTGCTCCCGCCTCTCCGGATCCTTCAGCAGTCTGCTCACCAGCTTATAGGCCCGATCGGATTCTCCCAGGGCAAAAAGCCTTTCGCCGAATGCTAAAATCACCTCCTGCCGTCCGGAAATATCCCGGGGCAGATCCTTCTGCATCTGCCGCAGCACCGAAACATCCTTAAGGCAGCCAATCTCCTTAACAATGCGGCTGGTAATGAAGCGGTAAAAATTGCCGTCATTCAAAAGGCCTTCCCGGACGAAGCACTCGCGGTTATCTTCAATTTCCGCATATTTGTTCAGGGCGGCCAGCGCTTCAAAATATACCTTATTAACCAGATGATGATCTTTGTGATTGTTTCTCAGGGCTTCGGCAATACGGAGAGCGCTCAGCCACTCCTTTCGGGACAGACATTCCTGCGCCTTGAACAGACAGACCGCAAAGGCATCCTCAGCATCAGCGCTGTTCACAAGATCATGCCCCCGGGCTGCCCGATCGGGATCGCCGCTCCTGTACCCTCCGGCAATGGCCAGCAGTCTTGAAATTTCCGGCACGGCTGACCACTTCAGCGATTTTTCCGCAGAGTCCTGAGCCTGACAATAATCCCCGGTGAGATAGGCTCTTACCGCTTTTGCCAGCCGTCTGTCCGCCTTGCGAGTGCGGGAATCATTAAACCAGGACATAAGTCCGCCCTTCACTCCCAGAAGCCAGCCCAGAAGCCCCAGAGCCAGATAAAACAGAAGCATGAACACCAGCAGAATGATAACACCTGCCGCCACGCTGGTTTCTATCACATAGGAGGCAATCTCAATATGCAAAAGCCCCTGATTGCCGGAAAGCATCGGCGCAAAGAAAAGCAAAGCAACTATCAGCGCCAGGATGGTAACAAACTTTATCATGTACGTCCCTATATAATATCCGTCAGGTGTTACTGTTCTTTTCTTTCTGTCGTTTTCAGGTAACTGCGCATGGTAACCTGACTTTCAAGGTGCGTCGGCGGCGTTACATTTTCTACCGGAGCCAGGGAGGCCTTTATCTGCTCTCTGGTGTTTATCACCACCTTGTCCCCGTTGTCAAAATACCTTTTGATAAGGTAGTCAGCCCTTATGAGGCTCTTTTGAAAGAGCTTGAGATCCCCGCGGTAAAAGGCTGTCTGAGCCGTCAGGAGATAGCCTCTGATATTTTCCCGGAGGGCTGCTTCGCTGCTGACATCAATAAGCTCCGGATCCTCGGGCTGCTTTTTCCGGACAGTGATAAAGCTGTCCATAAACTGTCCCAGAGAGTTCATGAGATTCTGCCGCCATTCGGAAAAGTCTCCCGAAATATCTTTTTTCTCCTGAACGGAGCCTGAGGTTGATTTCAGGGATTTCAGCGGAAAAAGTCCCACATTGAATGAAAGCTCCTGCAGCCTGAGCAGCATGCCCTCCCGGTCAATCCTGGGCATATTCCCCAGAGTATTAATATCCTTGGCCAGAGATGCGCGGAGTTCCCGGGCCCGGGGATCGTCCAGTCCTCTTATCAGGTCATCGGCATTCTGAAGAAGAACTCTGGCAGTTACATAATCCTGATCGGCCAGCATCTTGCGATCGGCAATGTTAATAAGAAATACCGCCTCGTAAAGCTGCCACAGTTCATCCGGCGCGGTATCTCCGGACTTATTCCGAAGCTCCCGCAAGGTCTGATTAATTCTCTCCTGCTCCCTCTTGAGACTGTTTACCTGTCCGTTCAGCCGGGACTCTGAGGATCTGATATCCGTCTGAAACTCGGTTTTAATACCGGAAGACATTCTGTTTATCAGGCTGCGGAGTTCCTGATTTTCAGCGCGGAGCTCGCTTACGGCGCCGTCATAGTTTTTCGGGAGCGGACGCTTTGACAGATCTGAATTCTGCGACCATATCGCCCCGGAGATCAGAATTATCAAAAGTCCCAGTCCGCAGGAAATAATCACGCCCTTTTTCAGTCTTTTGACCGACTTCTCAAGATCCTCCAGACGCTCCTGACTTTCCTGCCCGGCATAATCCTGAACGGGCTTATTTGCGGCTGAATTTCCGGCATTGCCGCCTGCCGCGTCCGGATTTTCAGCATTATCAGAAGTCCGGCCTTCCGCATCCCCGGGATCCGTAAAAGACTTTACTGCATCCGCATCCTGCAGCGAAGCAAGGGAATCCTCATTTTTCTGTTCATTTTCCATGATTTCGTTTTTATCTGACATAGCATCTGACATAGCGGGCATCTACCTTAAATTAATATGATCATTATAACAAAACATAGCAAAGCACCGCAAAAAAAGGCAGGTAACATCCTGCCTTCATAATCCTGTTTTTTTCGGTTTTTGTCCGCTTTCCAACCGGCGTTTCCTACTGCTTTTTGGCGAGTTCCCTTTCCGCGATGGCAAGAAGCTCGGCGAGCTCTTCCCGGGGGGCCGCGCCGCAGAGAATGGTAACCTTATAATGATCACCGTTATCCGCTACCGCCAGAGCGCACCCCAGCGTTCCCGCAAATGAAAACTCCCAGCCCCGCACGGCCGGTAGAGGACGCAAATCCCCGCCGTGGAGAGAATCCATCAGGGCCTGCGCATAGGCCTTGGCCGCACTGAAATGCTTCTTGGCTTCCGCATCAACGGCTACCGTCAGAGATGCCCCGTCTCTGGCAAAACGGATCCTGTCCGGGAGCCGTTCCGTAAGCTTCCAGGTAGCTAAAGCATCCGCCCCTGCGGCAACCGTCTGAACCGCCAGAACCCCGCAGACAAACAAGGCCGCCTTACGGATTAAGGAACTGGACATACGACAAATCCTGAGTGACCTCATGGCAGTCATAGTTTAATTCTTCCAAATGACGGTTAAAGACCTCAACGTCACTGTCCTCCAGTTCAAAACAGCACAGCACGCTGCCGAATTCCATACCCCGGTTCCGATAATGGAAACAGGTGATGTTATATCTGGTGCCCAGAGTTTCCAGGAATCGTAACAGCGAATCCTTAACCTCAGGGAATTCAAAGACGTAAGCTTTTTCAGACAGGGTCTTCTGCGGATGTCCGCCAATCATGTAGCGCACATGATTCTTAGCCAGCAGGTTGTCAGTCATGTTAGTGACCTCATAACCGCCGGCGCGCAGACTTTCAATAATTGACAGCAGCTCTTCATCGCCGTTGGAAAGATGCACGCTCACAAAAATTCTGGCCTCCTCGGGATCTGCGTAACGGTAATTGAATTCCGTTACGGAGCGCCCGCCCAGTCTCTTGCAAAACTCCAGGAATGCTCCTTTCTTTTCGGGAATTTTGACCGAGAGAATGCCTTCTGCTCTTTCACCCACCTCGCAGCGCTCGGAGACAAATCTCAAAGTATGGAATTTCAGATTGGCTCCGGACAGAATTGCCGCCATGGTAATGTCGGGATTTCCCCTGAGCTCCGGATGACTCTGCATGTATTTCTTTATGCCGGCCAGAGACAAAGCCCCGCTGGGCTCTGAAATCGCCCGGGTATCATCAAAGATATCCCGCATGGCAGCGCAGATTTCATCATTGGAGCAAAGAACAATATCATCTACGTTGTCCTTGAGAATCCTGAAGGTCTCATCGCCGATCCTCTTCACGGCCACTCCGTCGGCAAACAGCGAAACCTTGTCCAGAGTCACCGGCTCTCCGGCATCCAGAGCCGCCTTAAGACAGGCGCTGCCCTCGGACTCCACGGCAATAACCTTAATGTCCGGCCGGATCTGCTTAATGTAAATAGCCATCCCCGCGGCCAGACCGCCGCCGCCCACCTGAATAAACACATGGGTGATATGGCTGTTCTGCTTGATAATTTCCTGAGCGATGGTTCCCTGTCCGGCCAGCACATCCGGATCGTCATAGGGTGGGATCAGCGTATAGCCGTTAACATCTGCGAGACGCCGGCTCTCGGCATAGGCCTCGTCAAACGTTGACCCGAACAGCACCACATTGCCGCCGAACCTTCTTACAGCGTCAATCTTGATATCCGGAGTGGAATTCGGCATCACAATGGTTGCCTTGATGCCAAGACGGGTTCCTGTCAGAGCTACCCCCTGAGCATGATTCCCGGCTGAGGCCGCAATTACCCCCCGGGCCAGAGCCTCCTTGGACAGGCCGGCAATCTTGTTGTAAGCCCCTCGCAGCTTAAAGGAGTGCACCACCTGGCGATCCTCGCGCTTCAAAAGCACATTTACCCCGAGCTTTTCGCTCATTTTGTCCATTTTCTGCAGGGGCGTAATCTTTGCTATTTCATATACTGGAGATAACAGTATTTTGCGCACATACTGTTCCGGTGTCGGTTGTTCCATTTTAATATTTGTCCTCATCATAATATAAGCAGGGGGAAAGCCCCCTGCTCATGTTAACAGCCTGAGCTCAGTTCTCTTAAAATCAGCCCAGTTTACCGAGATCGCGGACACCGCCCCGGTCAGCAGATGCGGCCAGCGCAGCATAGGCCATAAGAGAACGGGAAACCTCACGATCTCTCTTAAGAGGCTTCCAGGCCCGATCTCCCGCTGCATTCATCGCCTCTCTCCGGCTTCTGAGTTCCTCATCGGAAATCCTGATGCCGATGGAGCGATTCGGAATATCGATGTCAATGATATCCCCGGATTTGATAAGACCGATGTTGCCCTGATTAGCAGCCTCCGGAGAGACATGACCGATGGAAAGACCGGAGGTGCCGCCGGAGAAGCGGCCGTCAGTGATGAGAGCGCATTCCTTGCCCAGTCCCACGGACTTAAGATAGGAAGTGGGGTACAGCATTTCCTGCATTCCCGGGCCGCCCTTGGGGCCTTCGTAGCGGATGATAACCACATCCCCGGCCTTTACGCCGCCGTTAAGGATGCCCTCTACCGCATCCTCCTGACTCTCGAAGACCACGGCAGGTCCGGAGAATTTATAAATAGAGGAGTCAACGCCTGCAGTCTTCACAATGCAGCCGTTTTCCGCCAGATTGCCGTAAAGCACAGCCAGACCGCCGTCCAGACTGTAGGCATGATCCCGGTTTCTGATACAGCCCTGTTCCCGGTCAAGATCCAGTTCCGGATAGGTGCAGGACTGACAGAAGGGATCAATGGTTACCTTGCCGCCGGGAGCGGCGCTGTACAGCTTCTTCACAGCTTCATCCGGATTTCTGAGCACATCATACTTATCCAGCTGTTCCTTCATGGTCATTCCCATAACGGTATGGACATTCTGATGAATCAGTCCCTGCCGATCCAGTTCACCCAGGATTGCCATTATTCCGCCCGCTCTGTGCACATCCTCCATGTGATATTTGGAGGTGGAGGGAGCTACCTTGCAGATGTGAGGAACCTTCCGGGAAAGACGATCAATGTCATTCATGGTGAAATCAACCCCGGCTTCCTGAGCCACCGCCAGAAGATGCAGCACCGTATTGGTGGAACCGCCCATGGAAATATCCAGCGTCATGGCATTTTCGAAAGCCTCCTTCGTGGCAATTGACTTGGGAAGCACGGAAGCATCGTCATGCTCGTACCAGGCGCGGGCCATTTCCACGATTCTGCGGGCCGCATTCACAAACAAATCTCTCCGGAACACATGAGTAGCTAAAAGAGAGCCATTGCCAGGCTGAGACAGGCCGAGAGCCTCGGTAAGGCTGTTCATGGAATTTGCGGTAAACATGCCGGAGCAGGATCCGCAGGTGGGGCATCCGTAATTCTCGGCTTCGTTGATTTCCTGGTCGGTAATGTTCTTATCAGCAGCCAGCACCATGATATCAACCAGATCAAGCTTGGTACGGCCGCCAATGGGCTTTTCGGTCTGGCCGGCCTCCATGGGACCGCCGGAAACAAAAATAACAGGAATATTAAGACGCATGGCGGCAATCAGCATGCCCGGAGTAACCTTGTCGCAATTGGAAATGCACACCAGAGCATCAGCCTTGTGAGCATTGCACATATACTCCACGCTGTCGGCAATAATTTCCCGGCTCGGCAATGAATAAAGCATGCCGGTGTGCCCCATGGCAATGCCGTCATCCACCGCAATGGTATCAAATTCCTTGGCAATGCCCCCGGCCTTCTCAATTTCCCTGACCACCAGCTGACCGATGTCATGAAGATGCACATGACCGGGAACAAACTGAGTAAAAGAATTGGCAACGGCAATAATGGGCTTCCCGAAATCCCCATCCTTCATACCGGTTGCCCGCCACAAAGCCCGGGCTCCGGCCATGTTCCTTCCTTCATAGGTCACACTGGAACGATATTTCGGCATTTTTATTCTCCTGAGAAATAAATCCTGAACAACATCAAAAATAATAAAAACCAAAAGCCTGTATGAAAAAGCTTTTGGCCTTGAACTGTCATATGAAATCCGGCAAAAAACGCCCTGTTACTGCACAGGATACAGCCAATTCCATTTATCTTCAGTTTCTCCGCTGAAAAGACCGAAGAAAGCCTTCTGCAGATCCTCTGTTACCGGACCTCTGGATCCGGATCCGATCTCGTAGCCGTCTACAGCGCGCACCGGAGTAATCTCAGCGGCAGAACCGGTCATGAATACCTCATCGGCAAGATAAAGAGCTTCTCTGGGGATCTGCTCTACCTGAACCTGATAACCGCGATCCCGGGCCAGCTTGATTACAGTATCTCTGGTAATGCCCGGCAAAAGGCCGCAGGTAATGGGAGCGGTATATAAAACGCCGTCCTTCACCAGGAAGATGTTTTCTCCGGATCCCTCAGAAAGGTAGCCGTTAACATCAAGAGCAATGCCCTCGTCATAACCATGCTCCTTGGCCTCGTTAGAAATCAGCAGGGATGACAGGTAATTGCCGGCGGCCTTGGCTCCGGTGGGAATGGTGTCCGGAGCTAAACGGCGCCAGGAAGACACGCCCACGGAAACGCCGCGTCTCATGCCTTCTTCGCTGAGATAGGCTCCCCATTTGACTATTCCGATAATAGTATTGATTTCCGCATCCTTCGGCGGCTTTACTCCCAGACCGACATCGCCGATAAAGGCCAGCGGACGAATATAGCCGGAATCAACGCCGTTTTCTTTAATGGTATTGCATACGGCATCGCAAAGAGCATCGACGGAATAGGGAATTTCTATGCGATAGATATGGCCGGAGTTGCGGAAGCGCTGCATATGCTCCTTAAGACGGAAAACAGCCGTTCCGTTATTGGTCTTATAAGCGCGAATACCTTCAAATACAGCAGTGCCGTAATGAAGAGCGTGAGTCATAACGCTGACCTTTGCTTCCTGCCAGGGAACAAAATTGCCATTAAACCAGATAAACTTAGTAATTTCTTTACCAGCCATAGTAATACCTACTTATACACCCCTGCTGCTTCAGGTTAAAACTTTTTTAAATTCAAGCAGAATGCAAATCCGCCTGACCGTCCCTGCGTACACTGCATCCGGAACGCGCAGAAAAAACGAAGAAAGCTGCACTATCACCCCGTTTTCCAGAAAAAGGAATACCGCGCAAAATCATCAGGCAGTTTGCATTTTACAACAACAGAAGCGAAACATATACGGGTTATGATTCATTTTTAGCATATCCGCCGGCCATGGCAGCGTTTTTTCGCCGCAAAGCCGCTGCTTCCGTTTCGGATCCTTTTTCTAAAGTTTACACAACAACCGCTATCTCCGGTAAAATATACCTCAGTTAAAAGAGGCCTTATATGTTAAGTTTTCTCCCGGCTTGGTTAAACATCTGCATCACCCTTTTTCTGCTGATAATATGCACTGCGGCAGTATCCTTTGCCATCTGCGCGGTGGCTTTTCTGCGTCTTATGTGCTTCGGTCTTGGGCATAAATTTTTTATCAGGACAGCAAACAAATGCATGAGGTGGTGGCTCCGGCGCATCCGCGAAATCATAAAAATCACCAATAATGCGGACTGGCAGTGCGATATTCCCATAAGCGCGGAATTCAGCGATTCCTACCTTCTGATATCAAATCATATCAGCTGGCTTGATACTCTGGTTCTGGCAGCGGTTTTTGCGGATCTCCGGCCGGTTCCCAAGTTTTTTCTGAAGCATTCTCTGCTTTATGTGCCCTTTGTAGGCTGGGCCTGCTGGGGGCTGGACATGCCATTTTTGCGGAGATATTCCCGGACATATCTTCTCAAGCATCCCGAAAAGCGTTTTACCGATATCGAAACCTCCCGGGAGGCCTGCAAAAAATTTTCCGGGGTGCCGACAATGATGGTGATTTTCCCGGAAGGCACCCGTTTCACCCCGGAAAAAAGGGATCTCTCTAAATCTCCCTACCGCCATCTCATGCAGCCCAAACCCACCACCATTGCCGTGGCTCTCGAGAGTCTGGGGCAGCAATTCAACAAAATTATTGATGTCACCCTCTGCTATCCTGACAATCCGAAAACCCCTTTCCGGGATTTTCTTGCGGGGAGACTGAAGAAGGTATGCATCAGCATAAGAGAAATAGAAATTACCGATGATCTCCGCGGCAGTTATCTTACCGATAAGCAGTACAAGCGAAGCTTTTCTCTCTGGCTCAAGGAACTGTGGCAAAGAAAGGAACAGAAAATGTCTGCTATGAAGGGAGAGACGGGAGAAAACGAAAAGGCAGAAACCGGGGAAAGAGCAGAAAACACCGATTCAGAACAAACCCGGTCGACTTCTGAGTAATGCTTCCGGTGCCGAGACTGATTCCGCCCCGGAAAAAGTCAGGGACACGGCGGCTGAACGGAGGAACTTACTGAAAGGCTAAATGAGAAGTAAAAAGGAGGATGTTTTCCGCATCCTCCTTTGCTTTTTGCTCTTGTGTCTCAATAGTAAGCAAACACAGCCCGCCCGGCAATCGCAGGGATTGAGCTCAGGCTGTTATTTACCGTCTTTTCCTGCGGCGACAGGAGCTTCTCCGCCGTCTGTCTTCTTATCATCAAGCTCCAGGAGATGCTTAACCAAAGCATAGTACTCCGCAATGCCGTTAGTGCCCCGGGCAATTATGATGTACTTTCCGTTAACCACCACGGCAGGAACCCCCTGTATTTTGGAGTCCTCTGTATTCTGACGGTACTGAGCAGCCATGGTGCTTACCGGGAATGATTTGTACTGAGCCTCAAAGGTATGAGCCGGCACTCCAAGTTCCTCAAAAATTCTTACCACATCATCATGAGACTGGGGCACCTTATTCTGGTTGAACACCTCATCATCGACCTTGGTTACAAAGGCCTCGGCAACATTAAGATTGACTGCCGCAGCATAAGCCTTCTGAAATTCCGGCCCCATGCTGCCGCCCAGATAATGCACCGGATTCTGGGTAAACTCAACATCATCAGGAAGAGCGTCGCGCACCTGACGGATCATGGGAAGGAAAGCATGGCAATGACCGCAGTAGAATGAAAAGAATTCTGTAACCAGCTTGTGATCCGAAATAGCCTTTCCCGGCAGAATCTTGTAATTCACCCCCTCCTTGAATTCCCGGGAAACCTTAGCCGCAGCATCCCGCAGTTCCTGGGGAGTTGCATATGAATTCGGAGCTGATTCCTCCTGCGCTCCGTCTTCCGCAGCCATGGCAAATCCGGTGCTCCCGCAGAACATGACACCGGAGATTAAGGCGCACAAAACCAATTTAACGGGCTTAATAATCATTTTTACACTCCTCTGATAACTCATTTTGAACTGGGGGCATTTTGAACCGGTTTATACTCATAAGCGTTATTTGAATTCCAGAAACTGACCTTGTTCATCAGCTCCGCCGGATCTCTGAATTCAGGCTTCATCTCCTTTCCTGACAAATGACTGAACAAAAGATCCAATAGCAGGTTACTGCTGGCGCAGAAAAATGTCATCAAAACACAGTTTCTCACATCACTATGACTTATTTTAATTTCCTTTGGTTCCCTGAACAGCGGATTTTCATGGATATTTCTCAGTGTCATTACTGCCATTTCCGCAGCCAGCAGACAAAATTTGCGTATTCCTCTTTCAGAACGAGGAAGCAGCTTAATAAACTGCAAAGCCTGCATCGCATGACCTAAAGCCACCGCGACATATTTTTTGGTAGCCTCCTGACGCTGTTCCGGATCGCTGTTAGCAATCGGCAGCCAGCGGGCTCCTCTCCTGGCATCATCCCAGACATCCTTCAGAATATTGGTAAGCTGCAGGGCTTCCCCAAAAGATACCGCCAGCGGCGAAAGCTCCGGCAGCTTCTTTTTAATAGCCGGAGAATGCTCGGCAAAAAGATTTGCCAGAATTTCTCCCACCACCCCGGCAACACTGTAGCAATAGTGATCCACCTCATCAAGAGAATCTATATTGTTCCATCTCTCTATCTGAGCCATCCCTTTGCACATGATGACCACGCCTCTTCTGATAATTTTTTGCACCTCGGCGGGGTAAAGACAGTACCGGCCTATCACCAGCGGGATATCCTTCATCAGGAGGTTTTCGGCAGCGGTGGCGGAATCGGCTACCCGCGCGCAGATGTCCCGGGTCCATTCGTCAACATGCAGGGGGGCTGACAGAATACCGGCAAATTCAGACAGGTATTTTTTCTTGGCGGCAATGTCCATTCTGGGATCGTCTTCAATGGTATCGGCAATGCGGCACAGCAGATAGGCATTTCCCACCCAATCCCGCAGATCTTCAGGAAGACAAGGTATTGTCAGGGCAAAAGTTCTTGATACGCCCTCAAGATGCTTATTTTGCTCTGCTATGGATAATGACTTCATAAACAACCTCCCGTAACAAGCCTAAGATTATACAGAAAATACCTGATTAAAGCGTATAATCAGCACCATAATTCAATATCCGGAGACATTATGCAAAAACAGATTATTCTGATCAGACATGCCGAAAGCATTGGAAATGCCGGCCAAAGAACTACAAATCCGGCTGGAAATCATCTGACCGAAAACGGCCGCGCTCAGGCATCCTTATTTGCCGGCAGCATAAACGAAGCCCCCGATCTCATTGCGTGGAGTTCCTATCCCCGAACAAAGGAAACCGCCCGCCCGCTTGCGGAAAAGTTTCCCGATACTCCGGCCGAGGAATGGCCGGACATTCAGGAATTCACCTATTTAAGCCCCAAAAAGTGCTTCAATACCACAGCTGAAGAACGCCGCCCCATGGTTATCAGCTATTGGAATAATATGGATCCGGAATACCGGGACGGTGACGGAGCCGAGTCATTTGCCGATATGATTGCAAGAGCTCGCAAGCTGATTAAAAAAGCCCGGGAAAGATCAGAACGCAAAATTATGATCTTTACCCACGGTCAGTTTATGGAGGCTATCAGAATTATTCTGAAGCATCCGGATGCCGAGGCCTCGGAGCTTATGAAGCTTTTTAATGATAACGAGAGAGGGAAGACCGTCAGAAACTGCGAAACATTGGAAATCGCATAGCAAATCTCCGGAATACAGAAACGCTGCTGTCACCGCCGGAATTTCACATGGCCGACAAAACAAAAAACGGGATATCAGATGATACCCCGTTTTATATGAGTGGCGGAACGGACGGGGCTCGAACCCGTGACCTCCTGCGTGACAGGCAGGCATTCTAACCAGCTGAACTACCGCTCCGTGCTTTATCTAAATGCCTGACGATGACCTGCTCTCACATAGCGAATGCTACACTACCATCGGCACTGATCCGTTTCACTTCTGTGTTCGGAATGGGAACAGGTGGTTCCGGAACGTTATCTTCATCAGGCAATCCGGTT
>JAEEGF010502600.1_pt1 | contig 36874 bp, 27 predicted proteins | sample 9134171 | NCBI WGS metagenome assembly JAEEGF01 (sample SAMN16246542, study PRJNA631951) | gut metagenome | biome: gut microbiome; feature: rumen; material: AP-attached | host: Bos | place: Iran: Karaj | collected 2018-10 | reverse complement strand
CCATTGAGAGTTAAGTCGATATCAGTCTGAACTGAACCCTCTGATGCATTGTAATCGATCACAGCTCCTGCCTTCTCAAGGAATGAGAGGTCGATATCTGTGTAAGTCTCCTCATAGAGGAAATCCTCAAGGAGATCACGTGCATCATCACCAACAGTCATTTCAACTGCCACATTGCCGGCCATGTTGTTGGGATCGTTGGCTTCATAAGCTGTCTTCCAGATCTCAGCAGTATTGGAAGCCAGCTCGCTGCTCTGAGCTGTCAGAACGTGCTGCATGTAAGCGTCAGGAGATCTGAATACTCTGTAGAAGAAGTTAGAAGCATAAGAATGGAATACTACTAACAGTACTACGATTACCGCGAGAACAGCGCCACAGATGATCCAAGGGAGTTTGGATCTCTTCTTGGGCTCCTGAACCCCGGGGGTTGCCTGGAAACCATTGTTGTAAGCCATGTTAGGCTGGTTGCCCATAACAGGCTGGTTGCCCATTACAGGCTGGTTGTTCATAGCCATATCAGGCTGAACGCCCATGTTAGCTACGTCGCCGTTACCAACGGGCTCGCCGCATACAGGGCAGAATTTGCTGCCATCATTAATCTGGCCGCCACACTTCATACAAAACATTTTCATTACCTCTACTAAAATTAATATATTTTTTGCACCTTACACATTATAGCAAAAATCCTCAAATTGTAAATAAATTATAAACTCACGCTGTCTTGACTATATTCCTAACCCAGATTCCGCTTCGCACAAGGCAGAAACCGATAATAGACTTAATGCCCTCAAGAAGCGAAACGATCATGAAAACCCGAAGTGCAGGAAGGGCTGTAAATCTGCTGAGTACATAGGCTGCAGGAACCGATACCACCCAGGCAAAGCAGCTGTCAAAGAGGATGGTTATGGCAGTCTTGCCGCCGCTTCTTATGGTGAAGTATGAAACATGGGCCAGGGAGTTGATGGGCATAACCATTGCAACCACCCAGATAAACCTGGTAGCCAGCTGTCTGGTCGCAGGATCCACATCATATAACTGCGGTATAAAGGGCGCAGCCCCCGCCAAAAGAGATCCCATCACCAGCGTACTCATGACACAGAGGGACATCATCCTGTAAGCTGTACGTCTTGCATTTACCAGTCTGTCTGCTCCAAGCTCCTGTCCCACCACAATTCCCGCGGAATTTCCTAATGAGAGGAACACCTCATTAAAGATCTGGGATATGGTTCCGCTGATATTCATGGCAGCAACCACCAAAAGTCCCCTTAAAGAATAAGCCTGCAGAAGGGTTGCCTGAGCAAGTCCCCACAAAAACTCATTGGTAAGAAGCGGAATTGACTTGGACATAATAGGCCAAACCAGTTCCGAAGGGATCCTGAAGTTGTGATACAGCCCCTTAAAGAACGTATACCTGGTGTTCTTACGATGTGCTCCAATCAGTACGATGAAGGCCTCCACAAATCTTGAAATAACAGTTGCTATTGCAGCACCTCTTACCTCTAACCTCGGAAATCCCAGATAACCGAAGATCAGGAGCAGATTGAAAACAAAGTTGACTACCATAGCTGTCATGCCTGCGACCATGGGAAGTGTGGTCTTACCGGACTCTCTCATGGCACTGCCGTAAACCTGAGTAAAGCTAAAGGGAATAAGGCCTATCAGCATTATGTTGAGGTATGACACCGCGCTTTTCAGCGTCAGTGCAGCATCGGCAGGCGCTGTATCTTTTGCTATGTATAAAGAAATGAGGCCAGGTCCGTTCATGAACAGGATAAGTCCTGCTATGGTCAGGATGGTGACAGCCGTAAGGAGCTTGAATCTGATGGCTGCTCTGACGCCGTCCATGTCTCCCTTTCCAAAAAACTGCGTGCTGAAGATACCTGCGCCGGCAAGAGATCCCCAGATACACAGGTAAAAGATAAAGAGAATCTGATTAACAACAGCTACAGCGGACACAGAAAGTTCGCCCAGCTGTCCAACCATGGCATTATCCAGAAGTCCCACAATATTGGTCAGGGTGTTCTGGATGATCATGGGCACAACAATCATGGCCACGCGTCTGTAAAAGGCCCCATCGCCAAAAAGGCTCTCCCTTAAAGTAAATCTCGTCTTGATAGCTTGCTCCCTGCTCTCGCTCATTATTCCTCCGTAAAAAAGAAAACCGCCAATACTGGCGGTTTTCAATGAAGTCTCTCAGTACTTCTTATTAGTATAAAGGAAAGCTGAAATAAAAGAAACACATGGAACAGCACAAATTATTCCGATGCTTCCGGCGATGGCCCTGATCACTTCTATTGCCACGAAATCCGTGCAGAGAAGCTGTCTCATGCCGATTCCGTAGGAGTAGATCAGAACACACATGTTAAGCGCACTTCCCACGTAAGCCAAAACCAGAGTGTTGGCCATGGTGCCCATGGCGTCTCTTCCGATGTTGATACCGGACTGAAAGAGCTGCTTGAGGTTTCGGTCAGGATTCAGGGTGTGAACCTCCTCCAGTGCCGATGCGATGGACATTGCTATATCCATTACCGCACCCATTGAGGCGATGAGGATCCCGCTGGTAAAGAGTCCCCTCAGTTGTATGGCCGAGGTACTCTTAAGTAGCATAAGGGCTTCAGCCTCGTCTGTCTGGAATGTGGAGATGCCACCGATTTCCGCTGCCACCTGGCCAAGGATCGCTGCTACCACAACGCCCAGGAAACAGCCCAGAGCCGCAGATGCAGTTTTCTTGGAAAGGCCGCCTATCAGGTAAAAGCATACGGCACTGGTCAGGAGAATAACTCCACAGGTAAGCGGAATTGTGGGAATTCCCTTTAGTGACAAGGGAAGGATGATCCCAAAGACACACAATACCGTGTATACAAGGCCCGCAAATGCTTTGATGCCCTGAAGTCCGCCGATAAGCGCAAGCGCTCCGAAGAACAGTACTATAAGTCCTACGATCAGCGGAACTCTGTTGTAGTTATACACAGAGCAGTTATAGACATCGTCATCCAGCGTATCTATCCTGAGGCACAGGGTGTCACCCTTTTTAACATCAACGCTGTATAAAGCACTGAAGTAATTGGTGACTTCTTCCACGTTGCCCTTGTATCTGCCGGTGAGGATCTTAACCTGCAGCTCCGTGCTGCCTCTCAACACATTCTCGGTCTCCGTATCGACCATAGTATTATCCTCTATGACCTCCAGGACCACCGCTTTTTCATATTCTACTCCGGTGGACTGTGTCGCCGTGAAGCGGGGCCTGTCCCTGTTTATCAGGAAAATGGCCCCAGCCAGCACCAGCGTAAAGACCGCCAGAATAATGGTGTTCTTTATTAGTGTTTTCTTATTTGACATTTCTCTTTCTCAAAAAGCTGCTGATTCCCAATGCAGCTGCTGCAAGAGCTGCAAGAACGATCACGATGATCACTGCAACAGGTGCCTTCCTGGCAGGAACAGTATCTGTTGTTGCAGTCTGTTCATCACCGATATCGGCGGTCTGTCCATCACCGGTTGTTGTGTTCTCATCAGTTGTAACTGATGTATCGGGAGTAGCTGTTGTTGCTGTGGACTCATCATTGATGGTCTGTGCTTCGCCTGTCTGGTGAGTCTCTGTGTTCTGCGCTGTCTCTGTAGTGGTGGTGGATCCTGAAGCCTGATTGCTGTCAGTTCTTCCTGCACCTGCTACTGCTGCGCCGTTGTTGTTTCCGGTTGTTGTACCTGCTGAAGGTGTTGTTGTACCTGTTGCAGGTGTTGTGGTTGTGCCTGCTGCAGGTGTTGTAGTTGAACCTGTTGCAGGTGTTGTGGTTGTGCCGGCTGCTCCGGTGGTTGTTCCGGGAGTTGTTGTGCTTCCGGTTGAAGAACCGCCTGAAGTATTGCCGCTGTCAGATGATCCGCCTGTGCTTCCGCTGCCGGAGTCTGAACCGCTGCCTGATCCGCTGCCTGATCCGCTGCCTGAACCACTACCTGAGCCTGATCCACTGCCTGAACCTGATCCGCTTCCTGAGCCTGAACCTGATCCGCTTCCTGAGCCTGATCCTGATCCGGGGCCCGGTGTGGGAACGTCTGCAACAAGTACGATCTCGTCACGGTCTCTTACACGGAGGCAAGCTCCGTCAGGATTGTAGTAGGAAAGACCTACTGCACTTACTGTAGCGCCAACTTTCACGAAGTCTTCAATCTTAACATTTCCTGAGCTTGAGAGAATGTATCCGTCGATAAATACTCTTGCCTCAACTCCAGAATCATCCTTAACGAAGAAATAATCGATTCCTGATGAGTTTGTAACAACATTTGTTACTGTACCGCTGACCTTAAGGAGTGATCCGCCATACAGATCATAATCTGCAGCATCCTTGGTTGAAACATCCTTAGGATCATAAACATGCTTATCTGCGTTAAGGATCTCAAGGTCATTAACCTGGATTTCCTTATCTCCCTGATAGCCGTCTACATAACCGTTGATCCTTACCTTGGTTCCAATCTCAATTCCCGCATCGGAAACAGGGAATACTGTTGTTCCTGCTGTATCATCCTGAACATAAATTGTATCGAAGAACTTGTTGCCTTCCTTGGCTGTTCCTGCTGTAACGTAACCCTCGATGGTGAATACTTCTCCGGGTTCGCCCTGACGCATCTCGGCAATTGTTGATATCTTGGTTACCTTGTTGCTGTTTATTATGTTCTTGGCAATATTGAGGTTCATGTAAGGAAGAGAATCATTGTTATCGATTTCTGCCTTAACCTCGAAGTCAGAAATAAATACTCCGCCGCCTACGAAGATCTCTCCGCCGGCCTTGGTCTTCTGGTGAACAAGGAAGTTGATATCACCCTTTCCATGTCCGGTAGTGTCAGTTACATTATTTCCGTTCTCATCCTTGCAATCCTTAGCGTATGTGGACTCAAAGCCCCAAACCAGTTTCTCTGCTGCATATACGCTATCATTCTCACCTTCTGTAAAGCTGATGCTGCATCCTGAATACTGGCTGTACTGCTGTCCCTGCTTAACTCCTGCTAGATAAGGAGAATCTGCATTAAAGTTTTCAGGATACAATCTGTAAACCTGTCCGCCATTCTTGGAATCATCTATACACTCATCAGAGTTTACGGTGATTGTTGAATTAACTGCTGAAAGAATCTTATTAAGCTCAGTAGCAGCCTTATAGTTGTTGTAATCGGCAATTCCGCAGATAATCAGTGTTCCGCCATTATTCACATAATCAGCAACTACCTGAATAAACTCATCTTCAAAGTTTGAAAGCGGATACTGCGGAGGTGTATTCTTGCTATCACCCACAGATGAAGCAGAAATCACGAGGAACTTAGCACCCTTAAGAGTATCAGCTGTTATCTTATCCTTTACAACAGTTACTTTGAGGTTCTGCTCTGCGCAGAGCTTGGTGAAGTTATTCACGTTGCCTGAATAGTAACCCGCAACGTAGTCGTTGTAATGGGTTCCGTCAATGATAACATCGCCAACCATATCAGGTGAAGCATAAGATACTTCAAACTTACCGCTGTAAACCTTTTCAACACCATTCAGCTTGCCACGGGCAGTAACATTGTATGAAACTTTGCCGGATGCATTGTAAATGTAATCGTAGGTCAGAGTAGCTGTTGAATTCTGTCCCACCTTTGCAACGGAGCCAAGAGCATCGCCCTCCAGCTTGGCAATTGTTTCAACTGTACCAACTGAATTCTTGGTATCAATAGTAATCTCGTCGATCTCAAGATCGGATTTCTCGTTGTTGAAGAACTCGACATTGATGTCAAGACTCTCACCTTTAACTGCAAGTGTGGTATCAGTATAAACCTTGTTAATTCCGCAAGCTTCAACATCGCCAACCCATACAGGAGCTGTAACAGCGATATTTCCATCTGCCTGGTCGATTCTGATGTAGTAGTATGAGTAGCTTGAAGGAACATCAAATTCAACTAAGCCTGAGGAAGTATCCAGCTTCTGGCTCTCAAGAGTGATTCCACCGTTAACGATCACGCTGACCTTGCCAATTGCTCCGTCAGTGGGATCAGAAACGTTTACTGCAATGTGAACGTTATCACTTACGGCATCCTTGCTGAGGATTGTTCCCATGATGTTGCCGTCAAGAGTGTAATAAATGCTAAGATCGTTGTCCTCTGTAGCATAGATGCGGTGATTTCTCATGGCATCGTAGATATCAGTCTCTGTATTGGCATCTGCAAGAGCAACTGTTCTTGCTGTATTGGCATCTCCCCAACGACCCTTGTGGTTATCCTGGTTGTTTGTAGGAGCAATGTGCCAGCCCTTATCAAGAGCTCTTGTGTAGTACTCGTATGAAGGGAAATAACCGGCTGAACCGATCGCACCTTCACCGTTACCAACCTCGATAAGGTTGATAAGTTCATCATTGGCTTCTGAGTAGTAAGCAAAATCCTGGAAATCACCGAAGGTTGTTCCGGGATGGTTGAACATACTTACTGAATCAGGAACGGTATTCAATGCTGCATAGTAGCTCTGAAGCGCAGTTGAATAGGTTGAGAACTCCTTCTGGGTTCTGCTCTGGAAACCGGGAGTATTGTAAGTGTTCATGTGACCAAGTCCGTTACTCCAGGTCATCTCGTATCCATAGATACAGGTAAATGTATCGCTTGAATACTTCTTGGCCAGTTCATGTCCCTTTGTCCACTCGTCTTCGGCTGATGTGTCAACATTCTTGGAGATAACAGAATTCTTCTCATTATCCAGTGAATTTGAGTGGTCGGTAATAGCTATGTAGTCCAGATTTGCAACCTGTGATGCATGTGCAAATGCCTCCTCACAGCTTCCTGCTCCATCGGAGAAGCTAGTGTGAGCGTGGATCTGACCAAAGTAAATATTGTAAGTGTCGTTTATCCTTTCCTTGTAGGTAAGGGTTCTGATGGCACTTGGCTTGCAGCCATCCTTGGTAGCCTTTGTGGCAATAGTTACGCTGCCGCCTGCAAAGTCATCAATTGTGAAAGGTTCCTTGTACTCAATCCAGGAATACTGTCCGTCATCCTGATTGTTTACTTCCTCATCGCCCGGCTCGTCAGGAGTCTGTGAACCGTTTGAAGCTGTATTTTTTACAAATGCATAGTAAATTGTAGCGCCTTCAGTCTTGGTTGTGAGCTTAATGGCTGTGTTTTTGGTGATCGCACCGCCGTTAGGTGTGGCAACTACATTGGCAACCTGAGCCTCAGTATAGCGATACTTGGTGGTAATACTATTCTGAAGGCCGGTCTTGGTAGCATAGGTTCTAAGGAGAACAGGAAGCTCTGTGAGAACAGGCTTGTTCTCGGGATCGTAAACCTTGTAATCGATTCCGTCGAAGGAGTACCAGATTGTAGCTCCCTCAGTGTCACACTCAAGTGTAACGGATGATCCCTTATCTGCCTCTCCTGCCGCAGGTGTAGCCTTAACATGACGGCAGATGCTGTCTGAGATAACGGGATTTGCTGTTACAACAACCGAGTCAACTCTTGTGGTGGCCTGATTGCTGATTGCGCTGTCCCCTTTGACACGTGCATTTCCGGGAACCAGTCTGACATAGAGCCATTCACTGTTGTCTGCTGCTGCGGGAATGTCAAAGGTATAAGAAATATAAATGCTTCCCTTTACTATCTTGGCTATTCCGTCGCTGATGGCCAGATCTGTCTTGGTCACATTGCCGGACTGTACTCCGCCTGATGTGTAAATAGGATATGAGTATGAATACTTACCTGTTTTAAAGTTGGTAAACTGCTTTCCGTCTGTGGAATACTGAAGCTGCCACTGGCCGGGGCCTGAATCGCTTCCTCTGAGTCTGAAGCTGATGGTTCCGTTTCCATAGCCTGCGTAGCGCATCTTAAACTGCATGAAGTCATCGCTTCCGCTTCCGATTCCGGTACCACCCATGTAGTAGTTGGTGGAACCTGTGCCGCCCTTGGTTGTCATGAAGGGCTTGGTCTTGGAGCCGTCCTTCACAATAATAAAGGTGGAATCCTTATCCAGCATGTCGTTGACATCCACAAAGTCACCGAAGATCATCTCGGCATTGTCGGTGTCACTGTAGGTTGCGTTTCCGCCCCAGGATGCGATTCCGAGGGTTGTTGTCTTATCAACCTGTGAAGATCCCGGTTTAACGATAGGATCTTTGACATCAAAGAACTGAATCTTGAACTGATCATCATTACTGATGAGTCCATAAGTTGTGAAATCACTGTACTTGGTGCCGTACTCAAGGTACTGAGCCTTATTATTGCTGACAGCCTTAAGGTTCTTTACATTAAAGCCTCCGGTTATGGGCTCAAGAACCCAGTAGCTGTAGTCATCCTTATCCTTGAAGTAAAGACTTCCGCCTGTAGCTCCGGTGGTAAGGTACTTTCCGGTAGCTTCATCTTTAAAGGCAAAGGCCTTATTGGCTTCATCATATTCAACCGCAAGAACTGCTGCATCTGCGGGAATCTCAAGATTGCCCTCCGCATCCAGCTCCTTGACTGTTCCGCCAAGATATTTATTGTTGATTACAGTTGAATTGAGGACATTTCCCTTGGCGTAGATAACAACTCTGTCTCCGCCCTTAAGGTCAGTGTTCTCATTGTTCCTGGCAACAGGTGTATCTGTGCCTGTAGCCTCTGCTGCGTAGAAGCGTGCCAGATATGCCTCTCCGCCTGATGCCAACTTATAAGTTGTCATTCCCTTGTAATACTGGATATAAACATCGTTCTGAGAGCCATCCTTGGCTGCATTGTTCTTGATATAGCAGCCGCCGTCAGCCTGAGCCTCGATGGTCCACTTGCCGTTGTCTGTAAGACCCTCTGCAAATCCGAGGCCGTTGGATGTTTTATTGTCCTTTACGGAAACAACAGCTGTAAGATACAGCTCTTTTCCCTCTGAATCTGTGTACTTGAAGGCAACGTAGTCGTCCTTCTTCTCAACTGTGAGAACAGCTGCGTCTGAATTCTTGGCCTGAACCTTGCCATCTTCTGTGGTCTCTGTTTCAACGCCGGTGAGCTTAATTCCGGTGACATTGGCTGAAATGGCCAGATTCTGAACAACTACAATAACCTTGTCGCCGTCCTTAAGACTATCTGCAGTGATCTCATTTGTGATCTCAACTACAGGTGCAGGAACCTCTTCCTCAGAAAGCTCAGGGAAGGTGTAAGCGTTAAAGGTATAAGCTGCCGCCTTGTCGCCCTCTGCATAGCTGTTGGTTGTGAACAGCTCGCTGTAAACCTGCAGATACTGATGCTTTTCGACACCTGAACTATTTACGTAAATTGCATTTACATTTCCAAGAAGGAATGTACCGTCCTCATTCTGCTTTACTTCCCAGAGGCTGTATTCATTGGCGGTAGTCTCTAATGTAAGCTTTCTTCCGCCCTTGACTGTGGTAAGGAACTTGCTTACTTCCTGACCATTTTCTGAAACCTTGGCCTTTACATAATACTGGCCCTCGGTATCTGCCTTAACAAGGCTGAGTCTGGCAATTGCAGGATCCTGCTTGTCGCCGTTTTCTGAAACGATCTGAGCATAGGTAAGGTGACCGTCGTCATTTACCTTTACTTCAGCGCCCTCAAGTTTGCTGCTGTTGTCAGTTGTTGTCATGGCCTTGCGGCTCTCGAAAACAACAACGAACTCCTGATCTTCTTCGAGCTTGGTAATATCAGCGATCTTGGAGCCCTCTGCCAGTTCATAGGCAAAAGAAACAGTGTCGCTGACAGCTACCTGGTCATCCACCTGAAGCTGTGAATATGCATAGACAGTAACAGCCTTGGTTACCTCAATAGCCTCAGTGTACTCCTTGAAGGAGTCTGCAGCTCCGGTTGTGCTGTAGTAGATCTTGGATCCCTCTGTAGCACAGGTCAGCTCTACCTTCTGTCCGAACTCAACCTTACCGGCTGTAACTGAAGCAGCAGGAGCTGCTACGGTGAGCTGCTCCTGAGGCTCCTCGCCGTTGCGTGCGCCTGCATAGAAGCTAAAGGACTGATCAAGTTTGTCAACATCTGAATCTTTGTAGCCCTTTGTAGTCAGAACTCCCTTACTATCACATGAAAGCCACTGGAAGGCATCTCCCTTCTTGGCCGTAGTATTAACTATGGAATAGCCGGGATTGTTCTTGCCGTTGTTATAAGTAACTGTCCATTTGGCAAGGTCAAGATCTGTAGTATATTTAAGGCCATTTCCCTCTGCAGCATACGCGCTTAAGTAATTTCCGGTTGCTGTATCCTTAAATAAATAATAGTTCCCTGCCTGGTTATACTCGACCTCAAAGAGAATGGCATTATCACCGACAGTTTTCTTGTCAGCATCAAAATCAGCCAGCTTCCACTTGTAGCCGGTAGTATCACCATTAAGTGTGTTTGAAAGTGCAAACTTCCTTACTACAAGAAACACCTTATCGCCGTTTTCAGGTGCTGCAGTAAGCTTGTCTCCAACAGAATAAGCAGTATTACCTTCATCTGTTGATGTCAGTACTACTGTGTCATCTCCTGCTGTTACTGCCATTGTAGTGGCTGACTTATCAGCCGTAATATCTGCGTTCTCGTCGGCTTCGACCTCAGTGTCCTGTGCCTCCTCCGCAGTTTCTTCAACATCCGTGTCTAAAGAATCGCCGTTTTGGTCCTCTTCATCCTTGGAATCGGAATCATTTTCCAATTCATCATTTTCATTTTCTTCATCAATGCCGATGTCCTCCCCGTCATCTTCTTCAGATGAATCTTCATCGACATTCAGATCTCCCCCAACCACGGTAGTGTCTGTAGCGTCTATATTCGGGGTAACGCTCTCAGATACTTCTGTGACCGGCAAAGATTCGCTTGCCTCAGCGACAAAAAAAGCATTTCCGAATGCAGTGGAAAACACAATCAGAAATGCCGTCAGCAAGGCAAAGACTTTCCTTGTTGCTCGTCTCATAACATATTTTCTCCCTTCACAATATTACCTTCATCGCACATCCCCTAATGTGCGATCCTCCTGTTGAGAAAAAAATGTTATCAATAAATCGAATGTTATGTCAACGAAATTAATTCACAAAAATTTTAGTCTTTTTTAACAATTTTATTCCAATACACCCGTTGTCTTTCGCACAAGCATATTGAGCACTCTCTTTTTATCCAGACTCCATAAGGGCGCAACCAGTAATTTCCTGGGTCCGTCGCCTGTCATGCGGTGAACCACAGTCTCCTTCGACAAAAGAGCTATAGCCTGAGCCACAAGGTCCGTATATTCCTCCATATCCATGATCCAAAACTCTGAAGGTCCGCCCTCAGACTCCAGGTCTCTCTGAAACTCCGTAAACATGTCAGTCCCGCTTAAAATCTGAAGATTCTGGATCTTGATACCATCAAGTACAGGCTCCATTTTAGATAAATAACGTATGGTATCTAACATATCCTCCCTGGTCTCACCGGGTAAACCAAAGATCACGTGCACCACCACGTTTATTCCAATTGCCTTAAGATTCCTGTAAGCCTCATCAAATACGGAAAGCTCATAGCCTCGTCTTATTCTGCGAGCCGTTTCCTCATGAATAGTCTGAAGTCCCAGCTCCACCATGACCGGCTTTATGGAATTCAGCTCTTTTAACATACTTAGAACTTCAGGTCCAAGGCAGTCAGGCCTGGTACCAAGAGACAGCGCCACGATGTCATCACGCTCTATGGCCCTTGTATAAAGATCCCTAAGCCTGTTTACATCGCCGTAGGTATTGGTATAGGACTGGAAGTAAGCAATAAAGAGCCTGGCATCGGTCTTACTGCTGATAAGCTCCTTGGCTTCCCGGATCTGCTCATCTATATCTTTATAGGAAGAAGCAAATTCCCCGGAGCCACCCTCAGAGCAAAAAGTACAGCCTCCCGTAACTCCAATGCTGCCATCCCTGTTTGGACAGCTGCAACCTGAGGATAACGAAAGCCTGTACACCTTCTCGCCATATTTTTCTTTCAAATAAGTTGATAATCTGATTGCCATTACATAATCCTGCCGCTTTTAGGCCCAAGCCCGGATGCGACGATACTATCCGGAGTTATACTGCACAATATGAACACCACCTGAACACCTGCTTCGACAGCTTCATTAAGAGCCTTGGCAAATTCAGGGTCCGTCTCGGTATTGGGTCTTACCTCACTGATGCCCTCTCCCTGGATAACGTAGGCGATCATGGCTCTGTAGCCTTCATCCAGAGCGCCCTTAAGCTCCTTTAAGTGCTTGGCGCCGCGCTCTGTGGGGGCATCAGGAAAGTATCCGATGCCATCTCTAAAGAGGGTACAGCCCTTAACTTCCATTAAATATCTATTGTTATCTTTCTCCATATAGAAGTCTATACGGGAATTTCCGTACTTGTATTCAGGCTGAATCTTATCAAAATATCCGAGAGAATTCAGGTATTCCTTGACCACAGCATTGGGGGCCTGGGAGTCTATGTTAATGACCCTTTCGTCCTTTTCCACAGCGATAAGGTCATAGGGAGTTTTCCTCTCGGGATTCTCAGCCTTGGCCAGATAGACGGTACATCCCGGTATCAGGAGTTCCCGGCATCTGCCTGTATTCTTAACGTGTACCGTCAGCTCTTTTCCCTCAAGCTCGACTCTGGCTATAAATCTGTTGGGACGAGCTATGAATCTGGCGGCCGTAACTACTTTATATTTCATGTTCAGTTGACCTTTCGGTTGCCTGCCAGAACCTCCCTGTAATCCTCAAGGTTCTTGCGCAGAAGTACAGGAATATTGAGTTCGTAAGGACACTTGGACAGGCACGCTCCGCAGCCGATACAATTCTCGATCTTGTTCATCTCGGCCTGCCAGTGCTCACTGAGCCAGCTCTGACTGGGAGCTCTTCTGAGCATAAGAGACATCCTGTTGCAATTATTGATCTCGATGCCCACCGTGCAAGGCATGCAATAGCCGCAGCCGCGGCAGAAATCACCCATGAGCTCCTTGCGCTCTGACTCGATAAATGCCTGTATTTCGCCATCTAAAACAGGGGTGTTGTCAAAAAATGAAAGCCACTCCTCCAGCTCTTTTTCCCTCTGGATGCCCCAGATGGGCACTGCTCCGTCAAACTGACTCACATAGGCCATGGCTGCCCTGGAATTGGTGATAAGTCCGCCGGCAAGGCCCTTCATGCAGATAAAGCCCACGTTATTGTCATTGGCAAGCTTGATAAGCTCTGCCTCCTGATCCGATGCCAGATAGCTGAAGGGATACTGAACCGTCTCGTAGAGTCCGGATGCGATCAGCTCACGGGCAACGCCAAGTTTGTGGGCTGTGCCTCCGATGTGACGGATCTTACCCATCTCTTTTGCCTTCTCCATGCACTCGTACATTCCGGTGCCGTCCCCGGGCTTCCAGCACTGTCCCATGAGGTGGAACTGGTAGATATCGATATAATCTGTCTTCAGGTTATTCAAAGAGGTTTCAAGATGCTCCCAGAATTCCTCGGGAGTCTTGGCTCCGGTCTTGGTTGCGATTATTATGTCCTCTCTTTTGACATATCCGTCTCCAAAGGCAGCACCCACCTTGATCTCACTGTCGGTATAGGCTCTTGCCGTATCAAAGAACCTCATGCCGCCGTCATAAGCCCTGCGCAAAAGAGATACCGCCTCCTCCAAAGACACTCTCTGGATGGGAAGTGCACCAAAGCCGTTCTGCGGAACGGTAATACCGGTACGTCCTAATGTAACGTTCTTCATAAAAACCTCCTTGCACCCTTGTTTAATTCTCAGTGATCACAAAATAATCACAGGATACCATACTGCCTTTAACATAATAGTAAGCAATATATCCAAAGTTCTCAATCTCGCCGTTCCTTAACTTTTCATTGCAATCTGCAAGGGCGTCGGTAATGGCAAAACAGTTCTTAAGGGCATCGTTCTTTTTGTAATTGTCCGCAAGAGCATCCGTATAACCCTCAGGATATTTTAAAACAATAGGCACCAGCATGCTCACAGTCCTTCCCATATCTCTGATTGCTTCTCTGTACTCGTCAAAGTCATCCCGGTCAATCTTTTTGGGGAGCTTATCAACATACTCGGTAAGATCATAGTACTTGCCATCTACAACAACAGCATAGTAGCAATGAAGATCCTCTGTTCCTCTCGCTCCGCTTGAATGAAGATTGTTCAGGAACAAATATTCTTTGGGAAGCTCATCCTCATCTGTGGAACGACTGATTCCGTCATCCGACTCGAAATCTCTTAACACTTTGGATCTGTAATTTTCCAGGTTGAGCCAGAAGCTCTGAACGTCATCTTCATTGTCATTGTGAAGAACATAGACCAGCTTATCGGTATCAACTTCATCTGAACTTATCTTAAGCCCGGATCTTTCCGCATTCTCATCGTAGATGAACGCATTATGAATATCCATCGGCACCAGCCCCTTGTTAACCGCTTCCTCTATGAAATCCTCGAATGGCACCGAAACATCCAGATCCAGCTCGCCGTCCTCAAGGTGGATGAGCCACAAATTAGTCTGCTTGCCACAGCCTGTCAACATAATACCGGTGGCCAGAATGCCGGTAAGAAGCATAGCTTTAGCTCTTTTAAACATTTTCATGATCAAATAAATCTCCTTCATTCAAACATCAGTAGAAATGACATTTTTTAAATTTTTATAAATTGAATTATAGCAGAACATTTTGGGAATATAATAGGAATATCTATGAGAGGGGAGGAAAAAACATGGACAACAACACAAACACCGAAAAGCACGGCATTTCGGACAAGCTGATCTATGGCATGATAGCACAGATAGTGCTTGTGGCTGCGGCTCTTGCCATATCCGTTTTAGCTTCCGTGCGCAGTCACGAACTTCGCAGGACGATCGTATACGTAGGACAGGCACTGACCTGCCTTCTGATCATTATCTTCGGAGTCGTGAAATTCAAAGACCGGGACAGAACGTTCCTGAGGGTCATTCTGAACTGCTACGCCTTTCTTGAGGCTCTTCGCGCAGTTCTCATCATCACCACGGGCATAGCGCCTGTAGTAGCCGGTATCACCAGGCTCATATTGATACTTCTGGCTTGCACCAGTGTGCTGCTCTCCGAGCGACTGGACAAAAAAGACAGCGCAGGACTTTCCATTTATCTGGTAGTGCTGGAAGTGGTTCTGTATCTGGTATTTCTCCTTGGATTCCCGGGAGTTCTATATGGAAGGATCAACAGATTCATTCCTCTTTCCGGAGTTTTGATTGCCGGAAGCATCGCACTGTTTACTATAGTAAAGAATCAGCAGCTGGGTACATCTGAGGATGGCAGCTCTTTTCCCAAATGGGTTTCAGTCATTGCAACTGTCTTAAGCGGAATTCTTATTGTAGTTGCTCTCGGAAGCGCAGGAATGAGACCTGCCGGAAGCTCAGCTCCGGGGAGCGATGCGCTTTCTCTTTGGACAGACAGCTCCGAGACCAAGGTACAGCTCACTGAGTACATGAAAGCTATCACAGACATAAACAGTCCGGACTACATCCCTACGGATAAGCGAGTAGCGGTTTTTGACATGGACGGCACGCTGATATCCGAGACCAATCCTATTTACTTCGATCACAGTCTTCTGCTCTACAGAGTTCTGCAGGATCCGGACTATGCGGACCGGGCATCGGACTTTGAAAAAGAAACAGCTCAGAAGATCCTGGAGGGCATCAGAGCCGGGGAATACCCCAAGGGCATGGATATGATGCACGGTCAGGCTGTTGCATCCGCCTTTGCAGGCATGACAGTTGATGAGTTCACGGACTATGTCCTTGAGTTCAGAGAGCAGGATGCACCCGGATATGATGGCATGACAAGGGCTGATTCTTTCTACAAGCCCATGCTTGAGATCGTGGATTACCTCCAGGCCAACGGCTTTACCGTCTATATCGTCAGCGGAACAGACAGACTTATCACCCGCGGTATAGTTCAGGGCAAAATAGATATCCCCATGAGTCAGGCTATCGGCTCCGATGAAACCATCGTTTCCTCAAGCCAGGGAGGCCAGGACGGTCTTGACTTCCAATTTGATGCAGGCGATGAACTGATCCTGGGTGGTGACTTTGTGACCAAGAATCTCAAGATGAACAAGGTTGCTGTAATAGCGCAGGAAATCGGCGTTCAGCCTGTTCTTTCCTTTGGAAACAGCACCGGAGATTCAAGTATGGCGGATTATGTCATCAACAACAATCCCTACAGAAGTATGGCATTTATGCTGTGCTGCGACGATCTTGAGAGGGAGTATGGCAACGAGACCAAGGCTCAGAACATGAAGGATCTGTGCGCAGAGCATGGATGGATCCCGATTTCCATGAGGGATGACTGGACCACCATCTACGGCGACGGAGTAACCAAGAATCCCGATAAGGGCCTGGATTTTTACTACGAAGAACATTGATGAAAAAAAAGATACCGCGAAGCCTGAACTGTACAGGCTCCGCGGTATTTCTTTTGCCTAATATGATGACTGCTCTGCAGTCTTATGATCAGTTAGTTCTGAGAAGATGATAATCTAGGGCGTACAGGTCATGGTCCTCAAAGGAATAGGAAACCGATCCGAAGTTCTCGATCTCGCCATCCTGAAGCTTGTCGTAAAGGTCGAAAACAGCATAGGCTATTGCAAAGGCATTTCTGACTGCTTCGTCCTCACTATATTCCGCCATAAGATCTGTTCCGTCTGCAAAAGACGCTGTCAAAAAGATGGTGGGAAGAACCTTATATGCCTCTTTTCCCAGATCTCTGTACTTTTCCTTGAATTCCTCATAGTCATCTTCTGACATCTTGCGGGGAAGATCATCCACGTATTCGCTCAGATCCATGTACTGACCATCAACAATAATGGCATAGTAGCTGTGAACACCGTTGAGTATCCTTCCCGGTGAATGCTTGTCTTCCATATCAAGGAAAATCTCCGGAATCTCATCCTCATCACTCTTGTAGTTGATGCCGTCAGCAGATTCGTAATCCCTGAACTTGCCATATCCATCAAGCAAAGTGAAATAAACATGTTCCAGATCGCCGTCTTCATATGTGCCTGCTACAAAGACTTTGTCTTTGTCCATGTCTAATAATTTCACTTTAACAAGCTCTCCGTCCTCGTCGTAGGCTTTGGCTGTATAGGGCTCAAAAATGTCGATGTCCTCTGAAATAGCAAGCTGCACGAAGTCAGTAAACGGAGCTGACAGGTCATATTTCACATCATCAACGGTGAAGTTCCATGCATTGGTCTTGGCCTTGCCGCAGCCGCCAAGGAGCAAGCTTACAGCCATTATCCCAGCCAGAACTCCGGCATTTACACTTTTCATATTGCGTTTCATTTCTCTTTCTCCTATTACCGGATCCATTAAGTAAGTTAAGCTATAACATCCGCATAGACAAAGGATGCCACAGACATAAGATCAGCCGGTGCAAGCTCCACCTGAAAGCCCACCTTGCCGGCACTTACAAACATCCTGTCGTAGTTCTGCGCAGTTTCATGTACAAAGGTCGGAAACTGCTTCTTCATACCAACGGGTGAGCAGCCTCCGTGAACATAGCCTGTCAGTGGAAGCAGCTCTTTCTGCTTGATCATGGCCACAGACTTCTCACCTGCTGCCTTGGCAGCCTTCTTAAGGTCAAGCTCCGCCTGCACCGGGATTACAAATACGTAATAGGCCCCGGTCTTGCCCTGAGTTACGAGGGTCTTGAACACCTTCCGGGGGTCCTCTCCCAAAAGAGCGGCAATCTCTTCGCCGCTCATGGTGGCATCAGGCTCGTAAGAATGGCTTGAATATTCTATTTTCTTGCTGTCAAGCACGCGCATGACGTTGGTCTTGTCGTTGTTTTTCATTTATTTCCCTTAAGGATATCTATGATTCCTAAATTGTTGGCAAAGGCCTTAAATCCGAACTTAGCGCCCTGCCATGAAAAATTAACATAACGGTTAAGTACGAAATTGCTTCCCTTAACATCTGAAATCTGGCTAACGGGTATTTCATAAAGGACTTTTCCCACTTCAACTCCTGTCAGACCTGCAGGATTGGCGTCGCAGACAACAAATGTGTCTCCCTTAAAACCGATTCCTACCAGTCCAAATGAGCCATCGGGAAGTCTCTGTGCGTTGGCACAGCTGAAAATCCTTCTCTCATCGATGATACCCTTCTTAAATAATTCCTCTTTTGTTTCAGCTAATGACATTTTCTAACTCCTCCTATTAAGTTGGTTTTGGTCCGTGCCGCGGCCCCATCTCTCTCTCAGAAGCTTGGCAGACGGCCGAATATCAATTATAGGCAACAGCTCATCATCCGTCAATCTCAAAAGCCTGTAGCTCTCCCTGTCCGCCCTCATTGGCTCTCGTCAGCATCTTCTTGAGTTCCTCCAGATAGTCGGATCTGGTAAAAAAGAAATAGCTGCCCGGGTCTGCAATGCCGGCCTTCCACTCATAAACTGTGTTGCCTTCACGGCCTCTGTAGGTGTTAACTATTACCTTGTTTATTCCATAGTAGATTCCGGGCACCGGGTTCTGCTCATAATTCTTCTGAGCCTCCCCGGCCTTGGCCATGTCGGAAAAGACGCCTACAGTCGAGCTTCGGTCCGATCCCTCATAGGCACTGTAGAGTCTGTAGAGATGGAACTCATTGCCCCTGGTATTCTTCCTTGTTATCAATCTTATCACCGCAACGGCGGTCAGGCCCGAGAGGACCCCTATTATTAAGCTGTTCATATTGTCTTCCTGATTAATATTTTACTATTCACACATGGTTCTGCGGTTGGGATGACGCCAGAATCCTAGTGCTGCGAACATTAACCTTAATATACTTTTTCCGCTGTGTTGTCAAGCGTTCATGGGAAAATTGCGGCGGGACATCTGGGGCGCTTCCGGCGGCGGGGGGCGGCGGCACATCCGGGGCGCTTCTGGCGGCGGCACATCTGGGGCGCTCCTGGCGGCGGGGGGCGGGTTCTGGCAGTGGGACATCTGGGGCGCTTCCGGCGGCGAGTTGCGGCAGGTTCTGGCGGCGGCACATCTGGGGCGCTCCTGGCGGCATGTTGCTGCGGGTTCTGGCGGCAACTTTTCGGACGATTACCTAACAAATTGACAAAAAACGCAAAAAGGCAGGTAAAAAACACCCCCAAATATCAATAAAACGTTTATTTTACGATATGGAAAACATTTCCATCTTTGAAAATCGTTTTTTTACCTGCCAAAAGGCAAAAAAATGAAATTTGTCAGGTAAAAATCCCAGTTGTTAACGGATTCTCATGATACAAGCGCTGACTGTAGATAGAAAAAAGAAAGAAGACGCTTTTTACGACGTCTTCTTTCTCTTTATCTAGCTAAAGATACATAGCTATAGCTTACTTCTTGATGGCAAACAGGGCCGCCCCTGCTAAAAGAACCAATGCAACTGCTCCAGTCACAGGCAATACAGGGAAGCCTTTCTTATCCCCGGCACCGGGGTGAACTTCTTCTGTTGCGCTGTCGAATTGAGCTTCCTCTGTGGGGCTGTCGGAGGTAAGCCCCTGCTCATCAACATTGTCCTTGTTCTCAACCTCGGAATCCGGATTTATTGCAGTATTTCCTGCTGTATCCGGCTTGGTAGCACCGGCTACAGCTGCACTTTCGTTTTCTTCAGAGGGCTTGGTAGCTCCTGCCACTGCTGCACCTGTGGTTGTAGCAGGCTTGGATGTTCCCGCGCCGGTAGCCTTGTTTGACTTTGAGCCTGTAGCTTTATTTGAGCTTGTGCCGGCAACTTTATTTGCGCTTGTGCCGGTAGTCTGCGCAGCAGATGCCTGCTGTGAAGGGCTCTGCGCTGCAGGAGCCTGATCTCCCTGTGTCTGAGTCGCAGGCGCCTGATCTCCCTGCGACTGCTCTGAAGGGTTCTGTGTTACGGGCGTCTCAGCTGCAGGAGCATCTGTAGATGGTGTACCGGAGCCCGAGCCGCTTGAGCCGGAGCCACTTGAACCCGAGCCGCTTGAGCCGGACCCGCTACCACTTGAGCCTGAACCGCTGCCACTTGAGCTTGAGCTGTTTCCGCCGGAACCGCTACCACTTGAGCCGGAGCCCGAGCCACTTGAGCCGGACCCGCTGCCGCTTGAACCTGAATCTGAGCTGTTTCCGCCTGAACCGCTACCGCCTGATGTATTTCCACCTGAGCCACTTCCGCCGGAACCGCTGCCACCTTCGCCGGGCTGATCGCCACCACCGGGTTGCCCACCTTCGCCGGGCTGATCACCTTCGCCGGGCTCATCGCCTTCGCCTGGCTGATCGCCGCTATCCTCGAGGCTCTTGACCAGGTACAGCTTCACATTTCCCACTGCAAAGGTTACGCCGTTGGCATCCTGAGGCGCATTGGCATAATACTTAACCGTGATGGTATTATCTTCAACCGTAAGCTTCTCCCCAAGAAGCTGATTCTCCACGAAGGTATCCGCCGTATCTATCGGAAGAGACTTGACCTCATCCTCCCCGGAAGCAAGCGCCATCGAAGCGCTGTTCATGTTACTCTTAACCTTTATATCATTGGAAAGCGTATATACACCGTTTGGAACATCAGTAACTGTATATGAAAATACTGCATCGTACCCATCCTGAGACCAGGCAACAAGATTCCCGTTCTCAACCCAGGGTGAAAATCCCTCAAAGCTCCAGCCTTCTGTTCCCTGCTCGCCAAAATTCCAGCTCCAGATTACATTGTCATAGTGCTCCTCCTCGGGACCGTCATTGGCATCGACATTTATCCTTGTGGTAAACTCTGCGCTCTCAGCCACTGCTTCTCCGTCAGGATAGTAAATTCCTGCCTTCAGCTTCACACCGTCTCCGTTGAACAGCCCGGAATCTGCGCCAATCTCATAGCTCCACCTTCCATCACCGTCCACAGGCACATTAAACTTCTTATCTCCCACTGTGACCGTCACATACTGCACATATTCGGCACTTCCCGAAATCACATAAGGAAACTCCGTGATCTCGGCACCAGGCTCATCCATGGAAACACCTGCACCTGCTGCCAGATCCTCCACGAAATTGGCACCTTTAAGATCATCCACATAGAATGTTCCGCTGGTCACCGTGCCGCTCTGGTTGGTGTAAATAGAAACCGATTTAAGGTTCTGTGAGCTGTCTATAGGCTGCGGTGTGCCGGAGGTCGCCCAATCCGGCTGAACAATCTTGGTAAAAGGCATATACAGGATCATGGGACCCTTGCCCGTCATATAGCCTGTATAAGCGTAAGTGGAGGTGTTGGTCTCCATCTGAACCTTGATCTCATTTCCCGAGCCATCGGAGTCAAGATACATGGTAAAGCCGTCATAGCCCTGCAGATTCAGCATATCCATGGTCTTGGTAGCTCCCGCATAACCCGTTCCGTTGTAATCGTAATCCACCTTAAGACCATAAGAACCCTCATACTTATTGACAGAATCCAGCGACAGATTAAAGAATCCGCCATTGGTATTCCTTGAATAAGCCTGATTGAGCAATGTATTGGATCCGCTGTAGCCCTCAAAATCATCCACCTTGGTGGAAGAATTGGCATAAACACTATCGATATAAACCTTGCTGCTCTCTCCGCCATCAAAGGAATACTCCAGAGCAATTCCGTAATTTCCCGTATACACATTCCCGGAATCCAGTGAAATCGCGCCGCTTCCCGCTCCGCTACCGCAGATTACAAACTCCGCGCCGCTTACATCAGACCAATTGAAGTCGCCACTCTTATCGACAGTAAGCTTCTTCATCTCAGCACTTCCGCTCAAGGCAAGCCTCTCGCTCTCCCATACTCTGTTCTGATCGTCCCTTAACCTTATCAGCAGCTCATTTCCGCTTCCGCCGGGCTTAACCCATACATAAATGCTGTCAAAGGCGCTATAGTCAATTCCACCAAGAGCCTTGGCAAAAGAGATTTCTCCTTCCCCGCCGCTGATACTATAAGCCGCATTCAGGTTGGCATCAGAGCCCACGTAATACTCTCCGTCCTCGATTATGTTGGCAGGAGAAGCATCCGCAAGAGGTATCATCTTCCTTCCGCTTGATATCTCCACAAGGGTCACAAAGACCTCACCTGCGCAGTCCTCGGGAACAGTAACCCTGATAACGCGCACAGCCTGAGAAACGTTCAGGTCGCCGTAAACTATGCTCTCAGCCTGTCCTGCCGAGCCTGCCGACAGCTCTTTTGCCTCCTTAAAGGACACTCCGTCAAAAGAGAACTCGACCTTGGCCCTCTTGCCGTTTAAAGCCAGAGTGCTCACACGATAGGCGTTGATGTCATCTCCCGTCTTGTAGACAATGGCTCCGCCCTCTGCGCCGGAGGTGGTAAGCCCCTTCAGATCACCGGACTGACCAACCACAAGAGTGGCATCCTTGGACACATAGTAAGGATCTGCACCCTCTCCGAAGGTTGCATCCTGAATCATAACATTTGTTCTTTTTCCTCCGGAGCCTGCATTCTCATTGTATGAGTCCCCGTCATTTCTATAAGTAATCTCAATGCTGTCAAGCTTGCAGCTGCTGTTGCCCTGAAGATATATTCTGGCATAATAATAACTTCCGTTATTCATAACAGAAGAAACGCTGTACTGCGTGGTTCCGCCATTATGGGAAAGAGCGATTTCCTCAAATACCACGCCATCCCCGGAGACCATGAGCCTGGGCTCTGCCCCTGCCTGGGCTTCGCTGACAGCAGTAACAAGTACCTCATCCACGGGGATCCTTGACGAATACTCAATGTATCCCTCTTCCGCGCTCTTGTTCACGATCGAGCTGCTGGAATACTCAATATTGGCAGAATGATCGCTGCTGTAGGTGCGCCTTATCTCCGTCGGATTGGGGTCGCTGCTGGAAACCGCGATCAGATCGAGATTGTCCTTGACCACGTGCTTTACATTCTCTGCAACCACGATATTTGACCAGGGTCCCACACCGGATTCGTTGCAGGCGCGGATCCTGTAGGAATAGGTAAGCCCATCAACCGCTGTCATGTCATGGAATCCCGCAATGCAATCGTGGGCCTTATCTTCCCAGTTCCTTCCGGAGTCGTACACATAATCATCTGCCCCGGCAATGGTCTCAAAGGCCTCGGAATCCTGGTCTGTGACTGCTCCCTCTGCCCTCTGGATTTCATACCAGGCGCCGCCCACAACGCCTCTCCACTTGATATCTCCCACAGATCCTCCGGCAAAAGAACTATCGTGAGGCGTTCCGTTTTCGGAGTAAAGAAGCGGTGCTTCATCGCTCTCAGGTGCGGGAATCGGTATGACTGCGGCTTCCTCATAGTTTGAAGCTGCGCCGTTGGCTATTTGCGCATAGGCATAAATGGCCCTGATTATCTCGGTTTCCCCGTAGTAATTGCCTGATTCAAAGCCGGGCCAGTGATAGGAAGCCCAGTATCCATCCTCATTGTGGAAGTAATAGCCAAAGCCGTCCTTGTGGGCTCTGAGGCTCCACATCATGATTCCGTTGGTGTCGTTTTCAACGCCCTTCTGGAAAACATCGATGCATGGAGCTGCAGTAACCTTGGCTCCAAACTCGCCCAGGATAAATGGCTTTCCCGCTCCGTGAGCAGCTATGGTGTCGTCCTCACATCTCTGGGCGTAATTGCCCTCGTAATAATGGGCTCCAAGGATATCTGCAAGGTTCTCATCGCTAAGGGACCTTGGAGACATGGACATTCTGCCGTCCAGCACCAGATGATTGGAGTCGATGCTCTTAACATGGGCTACCACCTGATTGGTCCAGGCAGTGAGCTCATCATCTCTTTCGACCTGACTCCTGTTTCCGATCTCGTTTCCCGTCTCCCAGCAGAGGATCGCCGGATCATCCTTGTACTGAATGCCGGTAACAGTATTGGTCCTGTTCAGCAAATGCGTGATCATCTGCTGAAACATATCCATGCATTTCTCGCTGCTGTAGAACCTCCAGGCCCAGTCCTGGAAACCTGACTGTGACGGGGACTTGCCGTCTGACTCCCCCGCGAGCCACACGTATCCGTCCATTCCGCCAATCCAGTGCCAATGGTCAACAAAGGGGATAATAACCCTTATTCCGTACTGGTTGGCCTTGGCAAGCACATCATCAAGGCCGTTCAGCGCATCCTCATTGAAGGTAAGATTACCCTCACTGTCCACACCTGTAACATAGGCTGTCGCCCCATTCTCCCCGTTGAAGACAGGTATGGTATATGTTCTTGTAACATTTCCTCCCATTGCCCTGAATGTTTTCATGGCATTTGCGTGTTCCCAGGCTGTATCGCTTGTGGCCTGAGGATAGTTAAGCGATACGAACTTCAGCTCTTTGTCCCCATCCATAAGCTTGGTTCCGGAAACAGTGATGTAATTGCTAAAGCCCGCTGATCCCGGCGGCTCAGCTGCCATTGCATTTATCGGTGCAACGCATGTCAGTAGCAGGCCGGCTGATACAATCAAGGTTAAAACTCTTTTTTTCAGCTTCATGATTTCCTCCCTTTTATAGTTTGTTGTTTGGTAAGTTAAATTATATTTACCGGCCGTTTTTCTACATCTCTTATTCTTGCGTTCTATATCTTATTCTTGTGAAAATCTGATTTTTCTACGTTTTTACCTAATACAGTTTTTTGGATTTGTGAATAATTACCTAAATAAAAGTAAAAAAGAGTAAAAAAAGAAACGGCGGAGCCTTCAACTCTAAGGTTCCAACCGTTTCTACCGTCAATCATCATATTCGCCGTATTCGCAGCCCACATGCGTGGCCTCTATCTCATCCACAAGCTCAAAGCCCCCGCCTTTCCTGTCGTAGAGCTTTACAACACCCCAGCCGTTTCCGCCGTTCCACAGCTTGTTGTGGCGCTTACTGCCATCAGGTGCCTCATAATTTATAAATAACATATGTTTTTTAAGACAGTGGATCTCTGTCTCCATGGCCCCGTGGATGTTCTCCTGCCTCACATTCCAGATAACCTCCGTGTCCGTCTCGCGGAAGCTGAAATCCGTCTTGACGTGGAGATGAAGCTTGGAGAAATTGAAGTCGTACTCCTTGCCCTCGTAATAGAACACCCCAAGGAGCCTTCTATCCAAGGGTACAAAGTAAATCTTGGGCCTTCCGCCGCCTATATCAAACACGCTGTTTTCAAGCTTTTTCCCTGTCTTCCTGCTCACAAGACAGTTGGAAGAGAGCCATACCCAGGGGCTCGTAAAGTCCCTTCCCCAGTTCTTGTCCGCATATCCGTAACTCTTTTGCGGAGTTACATTATATTGCCTTCCGTTAAAAGTGATAGTCCCGCCATAGGCACTCTTCATGCCCTCTGCATGCCAGTACATGGCAAAGGCCTCCATATCCCTCAGTGGCTTGCTGGCTCCGTAGCCCACGTTGAAGGCAATCTGCTTGTCTATAGTTAGGTCAAAAGAAATATCGCCGGAATCACACATCCATTCAGAATGCAGCCGGGCTTCTTCCTCCGTAATGCTGATGCTGCCCCGCAGCGCAGTCTCCGAAGCCAGACAGTCAGCGGCTTTGATCTGATAGGGCGCTGTCTTATGGATCCTCACATCCTTCAGGGAAAAGAATCTGTGAAGCTGGCAGGCATCCTCGCCCCAGGTCCCGGCCTTTACCATCAGATAAGATGGGCATTTCCCGTTCTTCTTATTCTCCGGAAGCTGTCCCAGAACAGGCTGAGCCTCAGCCAGTGCCGGGTTGCACACAAAAAACTCAATAAAAAAGGGCTTATCCTCGCCCGTTTCAGCGTCCTGCGCCGTAAATGAGTGCCACCACCAGTCATATCCCATATGCGCCAGCGGTCCATGCAGCATCAGAGCATCTCTTCTCTTACTGTGTCTGTTAAATCGTCCGATAACCATGTCGGCCTCCTTCGTAAAACGGAGCAGCCCTTTCGAGCTGCTCCCCTTTATATCTTTTTTAATTCATTCCTGTGAAAATTGATCCTTGCCTACGCCGCACAGCGGACAGGTGAAATCCTCGGGAAGCTCTTCCCATTTGGTTCCGGGGGCAATGCCGTGCTCCTCATCACCTGCTGCCTCGTCATAAACATATCCACAAACAGTACAAACATACTTCATAGCCAGTAATCTCCTTTTCCGGTAAAAAGCCTGCGTTGCTAAATTGTGATCTGGTATTAATTGTAGCAAGTACTGTGGAAAAAAGCTATCGATAATGTTGTGCTCTCAAACCTAATTATCTTCATTTAGCCAACTGACATAATCAAAAAAGTTTTCAAAATGCCTTTTATACCCAATTTTAGGAAAATCAGTGATATTAGGGCGCACAATTCCCCTTCTGTCTAGCTTCCATTTTTTCCCTGGGAGCACAAACGTCCCTTTACAATAGGTTTCTTTCGTAGAAAAAACGATGGTTTTATATGGTGAATTCTTTATTAGTCGTTTTACCAGTTCTGCATCACCGTGCATATTCCAGGTATTCCCAATTACAAAAATGTTGTCTTTATTTATTCTTTTTTTCCTTGTTTCCCAAGCCTTGATTGCTTCAGCACAACTTTTATAATGCAAACAGCATAATTCTATATCTCCAATTGCGATTTTGGGATATGTAATAGTGCTATCTACTGGGTCGATGTAGTGTTCGACCAATGCACTTGCCTGTAAACCAAGATAATAGTCGAGATTCTCAACCAGCTTTACAAAATTCTCTCCCTCAATGAACATATTAATTGTGGGAGACTTAAACTCCATTCCCAAGTTGTTGTATATTACTCCACCTAAACAATTCTGTGATATCAAAGAAAAATCATGATTCCTATTTTTTTTCCGGACTCCGTTAAGATAAATCTTCCTGACAAAATCTCTACATCTTCTTTGCATAATTCATTTCCTATGCTTGTACTCTATTCCCTATATGTTTTATTTCAATATAGACAATTCGTTTATCGCCAGCATTAATTATCTAGGATTTATTGCAAGTTTTAAGTTTTCATCCTTTTGTACAATCTTTCTTTCACTAAAATAGCTTTGTCCGTAGAAAAATGTTGAAATAGCAAGTAAAAAAATGTTATGTGACATCATATAAAAACCTGTAGTCATGATTCCATATAGTGCATACAAAAACAAAATGGCAACCATCATAAACTCGCTTTTTTGAATATATCTATAAATTGTAACTAAATAGATTGCGGTAAAAACCACATATACAACTATGCCGTAACATAACAGTATGCTAAAAAATGCATTATCCAAGTACCACTGCCTAAATATTCCTCTATATAATTTATCAGGAACGATGGTAGATACTTTTTGTCCAAACCATGAAACTCCGTAATATTTATACATTCTATAACACCACCAAAAGCGTCTCGACATGATTCGATCTATATTGTCGTATAGTTTTAGTGATTTGGGGTTAAAAAACGAAAGAACTACAGTTCCTATACTTAAAAAAACTGTCATCAAACCGAAGAAACGTAGAACAAGTCTCTCTCTTCTTCTATTCTTCTCTATCACTTTAGCCAGGATAAAAATACCGGAAAGAATCGTAAGGCATATATACGCAGTCTGAGAATTTGGAACTTTGTAAGCAAAATAAGCCAATGCCAACAAAAGAACAGCCGTAAGAAGGCGTTTTCTTTTATTCCTGTATAGATAACAGTGACAAGCAGCCAACTGAAAGCATCTCAATCCTAATCTGTTGGGATGTTCAAAACCTAAAGAGTGCCTCAAAAGACTGTGCCTATACATCGTATAATCTGTCAGCACTCCTAAGAAGCACATTACAATAACAAATGTTATTGTAATAAGCAAAAGTATATACGCCAAGCGAATAACCTTGTCAAAATCGGCATTTTTCGCCGCAGCAGCAAATAATAGTACAGAAATCAAATGGTTATTACCACTTGTTATAGTGGCAATAACTACAGGAAGCGAGGCGAGCAATAAAGTGTATAGCTCTTTCATAGTGTATTTCTGAAAAAAAACAATCTGTATTACAAGCAAAAACAAAACGGAGTAATCAACCACCTTATTAATGTCGGGAGATGATATGTCTACCAATCTTCCTAAGAACAGATTGATCTTATCCTCAAAATCTGTTCGCAAAATAATATCCATGAAATACCAAAACGCGAACACATAATAAAATATGCCCTTTTTAGTCCTCACTTCTACCTCGCTTTCTCACCTTGACTTGATCACATTATTATATAGCCAAGCCAAAGCTCTTTTTTCAGGCTTAGAAATAACACTCAAAAAAGCAAACAGCACAAGAGATAGCAGGCTGCAAACCAGCAGTCTCAAAACGAGCCCAAAAACATCTTCAGCTCTAATCATTGAACAAATATTATAAGTTATGGCAGAAACAATAACCGTATAAAAAGCGAGCCGCGCTTGAGCCATCAGATATTGCCTCATTCCCGTCTTGAAGTAATATTTAAAGCTAACATGAGCAGAAGCCACAAACCCAAAAGCAAACAGCGAAATGATAGTAGCCCCCACTATTCCAATAACGCCAAATTTCTTCACAAATAAATAGTTTAAGAACAGATTTGCAATAGCTTCAGCCAAAGAACGATGACGATTTTCCCAAAAGAGACCTGCTGCATCCGAATAAATAGCTCTCACATTTCCCATTTGCTTGATGTAAAAATAAATGGAAAAAAGAATGACCACATCAAACGAAAACATGTTTTTCTCTCCGGCCCAAATTCTCATAAATGGCTGATACATGCAGATAAGGCATGACGTAATCCAACCTGATATGATCATATATATACTGTTGATTCTCATCATGTTGCCATAATTCCGCCTTACAGGCTCCAACTGGATACTATTTCCCACGCCGCCTAATAAAGCGGGTGAAATCCCAGTCATAATTCCGGCAAGCGCATTCATGACATAGTAGTAGTTACTATACATACCTGCTATAGCAACTCCTAAAAAAGCTGATACGAAAATGCTATCAAATGCATTTCTCGTAACATTACATATCTTTGTTATGCACACTCCCTTCACCTGGGTATTTACGCTCTTATATAACTCATCTGATATTTTGCCTTTAGCCTGAATATCAGGAAACAATCTTCTGACCATTACTGAAATAGCAATATTTCTTACAATAGTAAAAAGAATAGCAATAGCCAAGAACAAGTAAAAATTGTGGGTACTGTAGAGAATTACTATTTGCAGAATACCCGATACCGCAATGGTAGAAGATTCTATAATACTTATAATGTCCGTGCGCTGAAATGCATTTAATACCGATGATTGATAAGCAAAAAGAAAGTAAGAAAGAACAACATTAAGCAAGTACAGCAAAAACACTATGTATAGATTAATTTCCACATTACTGTCTTTAATAATCCTGTTCAAAAAGGGAAGACATACTATGCCCAACGCCAGAATTACGCTACCGACAATGCGATATACCCTTCTATAAAAATTTAGCAGAGCGCAAAGAGTTATATTGTCATCAGTAGCTATTGGTTTAAACATGCTATAAACTATAGCGCTTCCAAAACCCAACTCGACAATATTTAGAACCGACAAAATAGAGCTAAAAACTCCATTGATTCCAACATACTGAATTCCCATTCTATAAATCATTACAGTATGAACCAAAAATGGAATTATTAACCTGACGATTCGATTTATTAAGCCATGTTTGATGCTTTTTTTGGCATTGCCGATTCTATCTATAATCAGCTTTTTTCCCTCCTGCCAGTCTCTTTTTCAAAGCTGCACCTATCCGGAAGTATTTTATCTAACTCGCTGTTCACTACATCTTTGTATTTTGCAAAATGCTTATCATCTAAATTCCCGTCATTCATACAGATCACTTTGCCTTTTGAATGCCGAATATACCTAATGCAGTCAATAAGAGACTCTCTGCTGTTATCTATTTCAAAACTTCTGCCAAAGTCTCCTCTTCTAGGGCAAAACTCACCTTTGGCTATTTGCCAATTGCGCATCACCCAATGCGAATAATCAAGTTTATTTCTGAATCTATGTCTGCACGTATCATCTAATAATTTTCCTTCATGTTCCCATATTGTATCGAATGTAGTCTTTAGATATGAACAAGGCAAATGCAATTGCCGTATTTCCGGAAACGCTTTGCAAGGCAAGAGGTATACCGTCCGTAACATCTGTGCTCCATAAATTGGATTAAACCATTTGCTTGCATTGGAAAAAATTGATTTTTTCATATCAAAATACTTGTTTATCACGGCTGTAGCGTGCAAACTGCAATAATTATCAACTTTTCCCAGAATTATTGAATGAATGTTTAAACATGCCGTGTCACAGGGTAATCCTTTCCTGAAAAAATCAGTATCTTTTGTGGGTTTTATAAGAAAAATGTCATCATTAAATAACACAAAGTGCTCGGACAGTTCTTCAATCCTATTAAGCATAAGTTCAATGGCATTGCTGTTAAATGTAGGTAAGTATTCTTCCGGCATAAACTCATCATGTTTGATCAACCGTAATTTAGGATGGTTAGTATCAAGCCACTCAGGAATCTGCCCACAAGTCACAAAGAATACTTTATTGACCCAGGGAGCAAACTTTTCTACACCACGAAAAAAGTACTGAAGATTATCCCAATTCCTGTACCTTTGCACTCTGGCATCATCTTGTACCTCAGGACTATACTGTTGCCTTCTCTTCTGCCATTCGGGGTCGTTACCATCAACCCACAAAATAACAAAATCTATTTTTTCACATCTACTCATTCATATACTCCGCACGCTATTCCCGATATTTCTCATATGGTCACCCATTATTGTATCCAGATAATGGATACCGGCTTGCTTTTCCGAATACTTTTCACTTGCCTCTTCCATTCTTCTAAGCATCTCTTTTTTTTCTGTATCAGAAAGGTGAAAACATTTCATAAATACCTGTCGAAGCGATTCTACACTATTTACATCTACCAAAAAGCCTGTCTCGCCATCTATAATTATCCCATCTATCCCCTCTCCCTTACTTCCTATGGGGATGCAACCATTTATCATTGCTTCAACGTAGGTTAACCCAAAACATTCATTTTCACTTACCATTACAAAAAAATCATTCCGAGACATGGCTGTTAATACCTGCTCACGATCAACACTTCCTTTAAATGAATATGTTCCCGGTTTTAATTTTTCGTTAGCCAATCTGACTAGCTTTTCCCTTTCAGGGCCATCTCCATATATTTCAAACATATATTTTTCATCTTTAAGCTCTGATAGTGCTTCTATGATTATTTCTACGTGCTTACGTGGAATGAATTTTCCTGCATAAACTAAGCCTATACAGCCTTCTTTCTTGTTTTCCTTAACATCTGCCTTTTTCCCGCCGGAATACAAGCTCTCTTTGCTTAAATTTCTTAACCCCTGCTTTTCAAAAAAATCAAATAAAGTCTTTGATCTTGCATAGAAACCATCAAATGTCCTGCGAACCGCATCAGTTTCTTTTTTTCTTCTATACCAATATTGTTTATCGGTACTATGTAAGACCGCATACTTGGGAATTCCCGGAAATATCTCTTTTACAACATTTATTACCGATATGGGAATATGCGTTATTATTAAGTCCGGAATAAAGTCATTGTCATTAGTAAACCGCATTATAAAATTGCTTACTCTCTTTTTTTCATAGTAAGTAAGTCGTGACCCCTGTTTATATGGTTTAAAAACCTCAATGAATCCAACTTTTACATCATCAATTGTAAATGAATATCCTTTCCTATATTCCCTTTCTGCGCTTGATATGTAGCGTTTCACATTTCGAAGAGATTCAAAATAAACATCAATAACTATTACATTATGGTCTTTGGCCCATGGTTTGATCAGATAGTGTATGCATTCCGTATCATGAAAAATATTGGGCCTTCCCTCGATGTAATACAAAGGGGTTATTACAAGAATATTCATGTTTTCATGCCTTTCTGATACATGTCTTTATACATACCGGTAATCACATTCCTTGGAAGTAGCAAAAAAACAATTCCTGCCATAAGTGATAACATCGAGTGGATTGGCATCTTCCACGAAAAAGTGTTCCTTCTGACCTTTGCCATGTAGCGTATTTCAGCTTCACTGCTCCTCCATTTGGCCATATTGTTTCTTATCCTATAATTTGTAATTTTATCCGGAAGGTTAGCGATTTTGTATTTCTCGTGAATAACTCGTAACCAGAGATCAATGTCCTCAGATGTCTTAATTAATTCCTCATTGTAAAAAAATCCCTTATCAACTAATTCCTTTCTAAAGACCACACTTGGATGGTTAAAGGGGCTTTTATACGTAGAATGGAGATATAACTTTATCCCTCCCAGAGGATACAGCTTTTCAGAAAAAACAGTCCCCTCTTCATCCATAAGATTAACCTGTCCTCCGAGAACAAATACCTCCTTGTGCTCATCCAAAAAACTTATCTGTTTCTCCAATCTCTCAGGGAGAGCAATATCGTCGGCATCCATTCTGGCTATATAATCTCCCTTTGCCTGCCTCATCCCGATGTTAAGCTTCTCCGGGAGCCAGGAATGACCACTTCGTTTTATCAAGTGAATCCTATCATCGGAATACGACTCTATTTTCCTTACTGTATCTTCACTTGTACTATCATCTACAATAATGAATTCGAAGTCCCTAAAAGTCTGATTAAGTATGCTTTCTATAGCTTGCCCAATTATTTCCGAAGCCTCATTAAAAGAAGCCATTACCACAGAAACTTTAGGTCTGTTTTCATTAACACCACTCATTTAATCTGCTCCGCCACAGGTATAGGAACATACTCATCTGTTCCTTCGTTACAGTAGTTACATGCCAAAAGAGATATCCTTTGATTGAGTCTGTATACTTGTTCTCTCAACACCTTAATATCATCTTCGCCCTTGAAATCAACATAGTCGCTTGAAACGTCCGGGATTCCCAGCTTTGTACCAAACGCAGCTCTTGGGCAGAAATAGAGCTTTCCGTCGTGAAGATTTCTGCATATTTCGCCGCACTTCTTAAACTGCTTCCTGAGCTCTTTTTGATTTCTTCCGCGAAAATGAAGATCTCCGGCATCAAACCAGTTCTTCTCGTCAGATCCTCTGATTATGCAAGTTATCCCTTCTCTGTCACATAATTCTTTTATCTTTTCTTTATTTCTGGACAACTTACCATAATCACTTATTTGAATTTTCAGTTTTGAGTTTTTCAGAACATCTAGTAATTCTTCAGGAGGAACTATCGTTCCGTTAGTCACTATTTCAACGGTACGTATCTTTTTACTGGATAAAGCTTCACAGATAATCGGTTTTATATCCCGATACAAGAAAGGTTCTCCACCCAAAATTCTGAATATTTGAATAGAATCAACACAGTCGAGAAGCTTTCTCATGTATTTGAGCGTATCTTCGATGTCAAAATCCACCGGATGTTCAAAATACGGCATCATGAAAACACAATTTTTGCATCGTAAATTACAGCGCTGCGTGACAGGCAACTCGACATGATACAGATATAGATGTCCGAAACACTTATATAAGATTTTGCACGCAAACCTATAAAAAGGAAAAAGCCTTGCTCTTAATGCAACTCGCTTTACCCCTGTATGTTTTCCGCGTTCAGCAAAAAAATAGATTAGTTTAAACAGTTTTTCTTTCACTTATGCCCCACCAAAACTCAGCCGAAAATGCCGACAATTAATACATTATAATAATTAATTATAGTCTATATCTTGTTCCTTGTCATAGAAAAAAGCGTAGGTTTTGTATCAAATCCACGCTTTTTAGCCACAAATCATTTAGATCTTAATATCATTATATTGACAACATCATCTATAATATAACAGTATGTTCTACAGAAAAAGAAATCCCGGCTCAGATCAGCTTCCGGGTCGGGTTTAAATCAGGGGGATATTTGAAATGCACGATCGTAAAGAATTAGCCAGGGGACTTAAATTCATCTTGTTCTCAGCCTCAGCGGGGATAATCGAGTTTGCATCATTTGCACTGCTGGATGCTGCCACCTCATGGCAGTACTGGCCTAAATATCTGATTGCACTTGTTCTTTCAGTGCTCTGGAATTTCACTTTAAACAGGCGTTTTACTTTTCGCTCTGCAGGCAACGTGCCTGTGGCAATGCTCAAGGTCGCATGCTTCTACGCAGTATTTACACCGATTTCCACGATTCTTGGAAATTACCTGGTGGAGAGCCTTGGATGGAACGGTCTCTTAGTGACGGTTCTGAACATGGCATTCAATCTTATCACAGAGTATTTCTACGACAGGTTCTTTGTTTTCGGGGATTCAATCGATTCAATCAATAAGGCTGCGTGATACTTTTTCCGGACCTTGCATGCCTCCAACACGCCTCAGCCGCACAATCTCAGATCCTGCCGCATTCGTAGATCTCAAGCTCCTGTCCCAGGAGTTCCATTATCTTAAGCTCATCACAGGCGTCTGCCACAGCATTATGGACCTCGGAGTAACGGATGTTGCCGCTGAGCATCCGCATGATGGGCTCAACTCCGTAGCCTGTCTTCAAACGGCCGGACTTGCAGCACACGGCTGAATCCGGAATGGCGTGGTTGTACTGCCTGTAAGCGGCAAGCCGCATGATATCATACCACTGAAACGAAGCCAGTTCCGGCAGATGTCCCAAGTCAAACTTGGCGTTGTACGCAAATATCCTGCTGACGCCCTTCTTGGCAAAAAAGCCAGCTAAATCCTCAAGTGCATCGGCCCTGCTACAGGTAACCGGGTCTACGTCACACTTATTCATGACATAGGAATACATACCTCCTACCCTGCACTCCGGGTCAAAGACGTAATATCTTTTGCCAAGGCACTTGAAAGTGGAGGCGTCCCCCAGTGCTACGCCCAGGGACATAACCTTGTCGTGCCAGTTAGTTTCAGTATCTATTACGGCAATGACTTCCTCGGAAGCCACAAAATCTGCCGTCTTAACCGCCGCAGAATCCTCGGTCGCGGCAGAACTCCCGGTCGCCGCTGAATCCACGGCCTTCCTTGAACGCTCCGGCGCTTCAACGCTCTGGGGCGTTTTGATCATATTAAGAAAATCCAAAGATGCATTAAAACCCATATTACTCTACAGCCTGCACCATCTCTGCCAGCACACCCAGGTAAATGCCTGTCAGATTCTTGAATTTCTCAACAAGCTCCCCCGAAATTCCCAGTGCTTCAGCTACAGTGTCTATAAACTGTTGCTCTCTTTCATCATATTCTCCGTCAGAAAAAAGCAGTCCTATTATCTCAAGAACCACTATCTTCTTGGTCCGGATGTCCGAACCGGAATAGTACCCAAGGATCGTCTTCAGATCCTCACCCTTATCCTCGGGCATGGCAATGCCCATCTCGTCGCAGTACTGCCCGATCATGATCTCTTCCTCGTCAGAAACTGCGCAGTTACTCCCGGCCGCGAGCCTGGCTAACGCAACGAAAGCCTCTTTCTCCCGGTCTTTCAGCATGTATAGGAACATTAAATACCTCCGTGTCACATTCCTTCCGGATTCACCTGATATTTCTTAAATAGCTGCTTCATAAACAGTGGCTGGAAGATGAACACCAGCACAAAGCCCACCACAAAACAGATGGGAAGAGACGGAAGCAGCATCTGCAAGTAGGAGACCTCAGCATGTCCCTGAGATTGTCTCATGATCCCCGCATAGGCAACCCCAACCATGACCAGCGTCATGATAGGAGTATAGATCAGGTCGGAAATGAAACTTTCAAGGCACCTTGCTTTGAGGCTCCTTCTGTCCAAACCGCGCTTCTTAACCATACCGCCTGTTATCTTTCCGATCGGCACCAGCAGGCCGATCACAAGACTTATGACGGTGCTGATAACAAAGCTGATCAGAAAGCCCTGCCAGGAAAAATGACCCGACAGAAGATTCCCCGTAAGCGACAGAAAAAAGCTCATCACAACGGCCATCCTGAGACTCATGCCACGGTTAATCAGTTTCATTTTCTCATTCATTAAATTTGCCCCTCTCCTTTGCGAAACTTCTATGATTTATATTATATATGATATTCTATATTATAAGAATCTCTTATTTTAAAGAGGACAACGTATGTATATAAATATCAAGAAACACATTCTTTCAAATGCTATACGAAGCGTTGCTCTGGTCAAGATCCTGGCAGCTTTTGTGGAGGGCGCCGCCAGATATGTATTAAAAAAGAACGGCTATACAGACCCGGACATGCTGGATACTCTGCTGTGGCGCTTTCAGATAGGCACTTCCATATTGCAGATAATCGCCGTCATCCTGATCTTTAACCATGCCCGCAAGACGCTTAAATACTACATGGACATGGTTCCCAAGGAAGACCGGGACGGCTTTGGTATTTTACAGAGGGAATACCTGGGATCCAAGGTGGCCTCCCTATCCGTTTCCTCCATAAACAGGCTTCTCCAGCTGTGGGCGGTGATCTTCATCGGCGCTGAGCTCTTGTATGACTTTACCTCCATAATGTACAGGGAGTTCATCTCCATACTGATGGAGGCTCTTTCAAGCGGCACGGGCCTTTCCGACGGAACCTTTATCATCATCTACAACATGACCCACGGCTTCAAATACATAGAGATCCTCTCAGCCATACTCCTCGGCGTTGTAATGACCGGAATTTTCCTGAATGACAGGCTCCTTAAGATTGTCTCACTGGCAATACTGCTGGCGTTCCTTCTGGCCTTCAGCATTCTCCAGATGCAGACCATAAGCCTTATGGGCCGTGAGTTTGGCATTGTATGGACTTCTCTTATCTATCACGTTACCGAAACCTTTGGGCTCATAGCCTTATCTTTTTACCTGACCTGGCGCTACCGGGGCCTGTAAAAGAGATAGCTCTTTTGCCCGAAAGTTTGCGATATTATCTGTATTCTGTTACGATTAATGCTGTCAAAAAACACAATTAAGCGAGGTGCTACATGGATACAAAATTTTGGATTGAAATGATTGGTTACACAGGCTCCGCCCTTGTTCTGGTGTCTTTTATCATGGCATCCGTAAGAAAGCTCCGTATCGTCAACACCATCGGAA